>Ga0207841_1000166_pt1 | contig 52047 bp, 38 predicted proteins | sample HigsolmetaGSP18D_FD_184846 | JGI IMG/M metagenome (GOLD analysis project Ga0207841, IMG submission 184846) | High solid enriched microbial communities from the Joint BioEnergy Institute, USA - SP1-8-D (SPAdes) | ecosystem: Engineered > Bioreactor > SSF (Solid state fermentation) > Aerobic >... | reverse complement strand
AATTATTTTACATGTAAATAGCTTCAATTTAGGGGTGGTGTGGTGAGATAATTAGATATCTAATAATAATGGTGTTGGTGGGTGTTTCGCTCGGTGATCTGTTTCGCTCGGTGATTGATTACGTTAAGGTCACGGTCTTTGTAAACCTTTGATTCCACATGGACCGTGTTCTCCAGGTCAGCCAGCTGGACATCAGTGGACCGCGGGCCAGTCTACTCGCGTCCATAGTTTACCAGGACATTGTCAAGTTTGACATCTGCGCATTAAGTCTCAGTCAGAGAATTAGTAGGTACACACCAGTACAAACGCCATCAAGGGTATACCTGTATGCACCATAGTCATCCTCGTGAAGCACCTTTAGCGCCTCGAGAACCTTTTTCGATACATATTTTATGTCAGATGTAGTAGTAAGCCGTCTAGCAGCTGAAGCGTTCAAGAGGTCGTCATCAAGGTATTTCAAAATAGGATAGTAGGTGGATCAGCGGGTTCTTCAATCTCATCAAGGGACAGAGACAAGTCGTTCGGGGTGAAAGAGTTCAAGGATGTTCCTCTCATTGGCGATGCGGGGGTGACGTGCGCTTTTTATCAAGACAGTTTGTCCATCTGGGCTGCTATTGAAATTAAGTCTCCAACAATTCCGTTGAGGGAAACTGTAAACAGAAAAAGAAAAAAAAAGCTCTCATACGTTGTCATCCAAACGAATTCATATAGTTGCTTGGTGATGGTGTATGTGCTCGCTCTGCCCTTGAGAGACGGTCCCAGCTTCAGTAACTCATGACGAAGATAGACTGAACAAAGGACAGAATAGAAGTTAGATCTACCTTGCTGAGAGCATGTATCATGACGCGACAAGTGACACTTATGGTGGTACCGTCGGGTGGCTGAAGGCAACTCGCTCGCAGCTTGCCGACTCAATAATTAGAGAACATACAGATAATCTGGGGCGCGTTTGCTGATTGAATGCTAAAACTAGACACATGCAACATGGTAGCCGAACTGAAGAACCAAAGACCAGTCCCGACCTCATCAGGGAAAGTGTGAACCAGATATTGTTTCATTAAGCGCCTGGCATAGGGAATGAGTGTCACCTTTTTTTCCTCCCCAATGTTTTGCATCAAGAGTAAAATTATTTCTTTCTTGTTTGATAATGTTTGAAGAGGCATCTGCAATATATAATGGTATTCAACTGGTATGCAGATAGTTAAGAGGAATATTCTCACTTATAAGGAATTAGATAAATCCAGCAAATGATATTTCTTTATAAGAAGCAATTTTATTTGTAAAAAGGTTTGCCAATAAGGGTGGCTTCCTGGACATATTTTTGGACTATTTTCCACTGAATACTTACATTCAAAGCGTTTCAGCATGTCTAGAACAGGTTACAAAGAGAGTGGAAGGCAATAAGACAACTCTCAATACAACTGAGAAGTTCACTACAAGACTCGGATCTACCACTGTGACGAATAGTAAAACAACAAAATTGATGCCAGGAAGGGTGATTAGAAGACTTAGTAATATGGAAACCATCACGAAATATCAAATGTAGGGCTTCAGCAGCTTAGACACGCTTCTGTTCAATATTTTTACCTATTTGGGTAGTAACCTTTCATATGGATCTTCAACAACCCAACTTCACAGAGGCTCCATATAACCTTCCACAAGCCAAATAATAATACTGTTAAAATCCATCAGTATTATCGTTCCCGACCCCTTGCACGCTGCTCGTGGCATCATCCATCAAGACCACGTGACCACCCGTCGCTCTTCGAGTCGCCGCGCGCCGGACTGGGCTCGGACGCGACCACCGCTCCTCATGCCGCTCGAACACTCGAGTCCGCCGGTGAAGCTGTCCTTGCCTCTGGTACGTGTGCCCTGTTGCGCTATGGTATCGAATGGGGTTTTTACTGACGACGTCATATCTAGAAATACCAGCAGGACCTCTTCACCGAGCTGCGTGCAGAGGATGAGCTCGTCATCCTTGCCCGCGGCCTCGGGCTGCTCCGCCTCGTGACGAACCTCTTGCATTCCTACGATGCCGCGGGGAATAATTTGGTGCTGGTTGTTGGGGCGGATGATCGGGAGGTCGAATGGATCGGTGAAGGTACGGAAAACGTCCATCAATGGATCTGGAGAGTCGGATGCGGGGCGCAGGACGATACTGATATCATGCGCAGCGCTGGCAGAGCACTATGCGATTAGCAAGACCCCCCTCGCTAGGGGGTTGAAGGTGATCAACACTGACAGGGCCACCGTGCCCATGAGGTATGTTCTTCGGGATAGCTGTACCAGTTAGGGATTGGACACTAATTGCCGCAAGAGAGAAGATATATGCGCAGGGAGGTATCCTGAGTGTCACATCCAGGATATTGGTTGTGGATATGCTGTCCAGTATGTATATGAACGACCAGGGGTCCTGATCCTAGGCTGATACCCTCCAGAGCTTCTCGACCCTGAGAAAGTGACCGGGATGGTTGTACTGCATGCAGAAAAGTAGGAGTCCTTTCTCGGTTCTCAGAACGTATTCTGACTTTGCATAAGGGTCGTAGCAACCTCTATTGAAGCCTTCATTATCCGAATTTACCGGCAGTTCAATAAAGTAGGCTTTCTTAAAGCCTTTTCGGATTCTCCCGAGCCATTCACGACTGGATTCTCGCCGTTGTCCAACATGATGCGCAACCTCTTCCTGCGTAAAGCGTCCCTGTGGCCTAGATTTCACGTTACTGTGGCAGAGTCCCTGGAAGGGCGTAAGAAGGCTGAAGTGATTGAGCTCGAAGTTCCGATGAGCGACAAGATGAGGGAGATCCAGAACGCCGTTCTTGAATGCGTCGAGATCAGTATCAGCGAGCTGAAAAAGGCAAATTCAGGTCTTGATGTAGAAGACTGGACAGTCGACAGCGCACTGCACAAGAACTTCGATGTTGATATCAGGCGCCAGCTGGATCCGATATGGCATCGTGTCAGCTTCAGGACCAGACAGATCGTCAGTGATCTGACGGTCCTTCGGGCTATTCTACAGTACGTTTGCTACAATCCATCACAGATTATCTTGCTGCAGATGCTGACTTACGGACTAGCGCCTTACTCACGTACGATGCTGTCTCTTTTATGAAATACCTCGATACCATTGTTGCCGCCCACGCCGCACCTCCCGGATCGACCAGGCACAATTACTCACCGTGGCTATTTCTTGATGCAGCCCACATCCTTTTCCAAACGGCAAAGTCGCGTGTGTACCGAGGAAAGATTAGCGGTAGTGATATGCCGTCTTCGTCCATCTCTTTCTCTTCTGCTCTCCAGCCGGTTCTGGAAGAGCAGCCGAAGTGGGCCGTTCTCGCGGATATCCTTGACGAGATCGAGCGGGATGCATACCTCAACCCCGTGCCGCGAGACGACTCTAATGGAACTATCTTGATAATGTGCAGCGATCAACGGACGTGCCGGCAGCTTCGAGAGTATCTCGAAACGATGCATGTCAAGGTCGACAAAGGAACGGAAGACGAGGATAGAGAGTCTGATAATAAGCCATCCGCTGAATTGATGATGCGGAGAAAGCTGCGGGATTACCTGAATTGGAAACGTAACTTTTCCCGCGTCAACGAGAACTTGTATGGCACCAAGTCGAGCACGAACGATTCAACGACTGCACGTCGTCAGAGTGCATCCGGAGCACCAAATCCAAACCAGGGAAGAGTTCCGCCAAACAAGCGTCGTCGAGTACGCGGTGGCGGGTCAGCTTCGAACACCCCTGGACGCACTCCCAACACTAGCGTGCAAGCCGAAGTCGAACAGCTGGAGCAAGTATCGGAGCTGCTCGAGGAGCTTCAGCCCGCATCGGTGGAAGAGGCTCAGAAAGAAGACGTATTCATCGACCTTTTAGAGGACGCGGAAGACTACTACGAGTTATATGACATGAACGATCTAATCATGATACACCCATACGATGGCGACATGGATGAGCATATCTTGGAGGAGGCGCGGCCACGGTACATCATCATGTACGAACCTGATGCTGCATTCATCAGAAGAGTGGAGGTCTACCGCAGTTCGCACACGGACAGGAACGTGAGGGTGTACTTTATGTACTACGGGGGCTCCGTCGAGGAGCAGCGGTATCTGAGCGCAGTTAGGAAGGAGAAAGACGCGTTTACAAAACTGATAAAGGAGAAGGGGGTATGGCATCTTTTCCGACTCGGTGACTAACACGAATGAACTAACTGTTTCTCCAGAGCATGCCCCTTACCCTCACCCACGATACAAGCCAGGATGATCCTCAGGAGCAATTCCTTCGGACAGTGAACACGCGTATCGCTGGTGGTGGTCGACTAACTGCGACGGCGGCGCCGCCTACCGTTGTCGTTGACGTCCGTGAATTCAGGAGCGCTCTTCCGTCCCTATTGCACGGCCGCAGCATGGTCGTGGTCCCCTGCCAGCTGACAGTGGGGGACTATGTTCTGACTCCGGACATCGTCGTCGAGCGCAAGTCCGTCCGCGACCTGATCAGCTCCCTCAGAAATGGCCGTCTCTACAATCAGGCAGAGACCATGCTGCAGCACTACAAGCACCCTCTGCTCCTGATCGAGTTCGACCAGAACAAATCCTTCACCTTCGATGCCTTCACATCCGCGTCGACGCCCGGCCCGAGCTTCTTCTCCGACTACGTCTTCTCCTCCTCTGGCGGCGGCGCCACCTCGTCCATCTCCGCTAGTAGCTCCCTCGTCAACCCCGCGAACCCCAAATCCGCGCAGCACCTCCTCGTCCTCCTCACCCTGGCCTTCCCCCGTCTCAAAATCATCTGGTCCTCCTCCCCGTACCAGACTGCTGAGATCTTCGCTGAGCTCAAGAAGAACAACCCCGAACCGGACCCCATCCGGGCCATCCAGATCGGCCTCGACATCGACATCGCCTCCACCTCTCACAACCCGGGCGACGTGATGTCCGCCGCGGCCATCGAGACCCGCACCTTCAATCCCCTCCCGCTGGACATGCTGCGCGCGGTTCCCGGCGTTACGCCCAAGGTGCTGGAGCGGCTGACCCTCGAGACAGGGAGCATCCACGAGGTGGCGAACATGGACGTCGAGCAGCTGGACCCGCTGGTCGGTAAGGAGGCCGCGCGGAAGATCGTCCGGTTTTTCCGGAAGAATGTATTTGAGGATGAAGTGACGGAGGGTTGATCTGTCTGTCGTAGATTATTTGCATTGTTTGCTGTGTGTCAGGAGTTTAGGTTGGTGTTGCATGGCGTTGGCTTAGGGGTGATTTTGGAACGGCATCTTATTAATTAATGACTTTCATATCTATTTTTGGCATACATATGAAATCAGAAATAATGAAGTGAATAGATAGTGCACTGCACAGCAGCGGGCCAAAGACCTGGCTGCTATGGATCTGCTGTATTAAAGAATAAGGGAGCCTGCCTGAAGAATACTACAGCGAATACTAACTCAGGGACTTCGGGACGAATAATAGAGCTTTTGACTTGATCCAACTAGAGAGTGATGAGGACTATGTACAGAAGCATTCTAGGGAGTCTCCGTAGCTATGATTTACAGGAAATTCCCGCTTTTGAATTTACCTGGTCGTTCCTCCAGAAGCTTTTGCTAATCCTCTGACCTTTATCATACATAGGTGTCACTACCACACGAGATCCCGGAACAGTCCTAAAAAAATAAAGGAATGCGTAGATGATCCTTTCAACGGGGTTGAACGAGGCTGCGGACCTATGCACGTAGTGGTCTAGGAGTGATCTGGAGACCGCCTCGTTCTGCATTTATCAATCAGGTTTTCTCATCTAAGACCAAGAACCTTTGTATTTCTGCACAGTACTCTCACTACGTTGAATTTGATCAAACTAGGAAGAAGATCGGGATGATGTGAACTGAGCTATATCAGTTACAACCGAAAATACCGCGCGACTACAGAAAGAGGCCAAGGCCGCTGATTGCAGCGAGAACTGGATATGTATGGTGTCCAACAAATATACATATACTAGACAAACAGGTATATCTACGGTCTACACCACCATACGAATTCTACTGAAAGGAAGAATATAGGATAATCCCATAACCGTTTTCATTCATAAACGCTATTAACAGCGCTTTTGTCTCTATCATGAATCACCATTAGAACAAATGCAATCGAAAAGAAAAACTGTCGAGGCGCACACAGGAGAAAAAAAAAACACTCGCTAAAGTCCCACCCAGGAAAGTGCAAGTGCAAAAAAGCCTGCAGCAACAATTCCCCCTATGGATTACCCTATGCAGCATGCTCCGATGGACCGTAAAGACAACGTCGAGATAGGCGAGATTCGATTCACGAGAACACCAGCCAGGTCGGGTCGTTCCAAATCCAGCATGCGCAAGACATCAAGTCCTCCATTCGATCATCTATTTTTCCGTGTGGACAGGGAACTGGGCGTTCAATGGAGGAGACTGGCAGGTCGAAAACTCCCCTCATCCGATCCCAGGAGGAGAGATGAGATAAAGTAACATCTGCACGCGCTGCCAGGTGGCATCGTTTGTTGTCGACCATGGCGTGATACCCGCGAGGGCCAGGCGGAGACGGACGCACGCGAAGGGACGAAATTGTCCGGTGGTGTGGCCCTTGTGGGGTTGAATAGATTGATGGGTTTGGGTACTTTAGATCTCGTCGACATCGATCTCCTTCTCGTCGGCGCTTTCGCGGTCCTCGTCGAACTCGACGTTGTCCTCGAAACCCTCGTGACCGTAGGTATCGGTCTCGTTGATCTTGGCGTGCTCGGGCAGCTCGCCGTAGGCCTTGAGGGTGCGGGCCTCATCGGCGGTGTACTTCAGGATGACGTCGCCCTTCTCATCCTGGTAGTCGCGCAGGGAGAGGAGGATGATGTCGCCCTGGTTGATCCAGACCTTCTTGCGCAGCTTGCCTCGGATGTGTGCCAGTCTCTTCTCGCCGTCGAAGCACATGGCCTCGAGACGGCCGTTGCCCAGCATCTTGACGACCTGCGCGTACTCCTGACCCTCCTCCTTGAAGATCAGTTCGCGCTTCTCGTTGTCGTTCTCGTTCTTGCCGCGACGGCGATTCTTACCACCCTGTTGGGACTTGTTAGCCTGCTGTTCTTTGTTGAAAGGTTGCGGGGTGTGGTGTGGAGTCGGGAAACGGCATCCAGAACCTCATCCCATCCCGCTGCGCACACGGCCCGGGGAAGACCTGGCTGAGCGGCAGCGGTGACGAGATGAAGGTCCGGATGGGGGGATGCTGACGTCGTGGCAAGGCGGGTGGGGGGTTAACTGTGACTTACCTTTCCCTTGTTCTTGGGCATGGTGGCGGTCTGACTGCTTCACGTAGACGGACTTGGTATGTAGGGTAAGTGCAAAGCGCCTGGGGTCTCACTCGAGAGTCCGGGCAGCAAGGGGTGTCGTGGAGCGGTGGATGGTGTCAAGACGGCGGAGCGAACGGACGGGGGAAATTTCGACGGTGCTAATATATAGTGGGGATGGCCGAGCCCGAGCGGTGGCGGATGGCGGCCTGACGCTGCCTGAGGCTCGCCACGCGCTCCACCGCCCGCCGCAGCCAATGAGAGCCCTCGAGATCCCACCGCCTCCACCTCGCGCCGTTTCTGCCGGCGAAAAATGTTTCGTCCGTCCAGAGCAGGAGAGCGTGTGAAGCCTCGCGCATCCTCACCACCACCACACACCACCACCATCATCTCTACACCCGTTTCCCTGTGTGGCAAGAACACAAGGCACTCTCCCGAAAAGGGAAGGTGATGAGATGAGAGTGTTTCCTTCACGCTCCTTTGCTCTTTGACGCTCCGATCGTCCTTCGCATCCTGCTTGCCGCTCCCACCTCCAGGAGGATTCCTGTGGTCCTTGCAATGCGGGTATGATGATTTCGGCCCTTTCGAGGAACGCTGTGTCATAAGGAGACTTTGCTACTACGACTATTCCTTCTCTCCATCTGCTGAAACGCCTCCGAGCAACCCCACGAGGAACCATGTCCAAAACCCTCAAGATCGTCACGGCTACCAGCCAATTCACCTTGCGGTACAATCCGCATCAGGTCCCTTCTCCGACGGCATTGCTGTACATGACCTCGCCGTCCAACCCTCTTCGCCCCAAGATCACCCATATGTACGCCACCCGCGATCGGAATACACTGTGGTGGAGGGTGTCGGTGAACCAGCTGAATTTCAAAAAGGTCGTGCGGTCATGGTGCGCCAGGCGGGTCCGTGCCGCCTTCCGGCAGGCGCTTCTTGACCGAGGCTTCGACGGGGAGGGTCGAAAGATTCTGCAGGATGCTGAGGGGGGTCCCAAGGTGGAAACGGGCCTGAAGGGGACCGCGGAGATTATCGTGCACCCGGCCTCGATCAAGGCAGAGCATGCGGATGTCCAGAAGGAAATCAACTCGCTGGTCGACACGCTGTTACAGAAGATGAACGACCCGTCCTGGCTCCAGAAGATGTTTGGAGTGGGAGCCAAGGGTAAGGGAGGCCACAATCATCGTCAACACAAGACGTCTAAAAATAGTAATACAAAAGCATCGCAGCAGTGAAGCCTGGTTCTCTTAAATCTCTCATGTATTGCACATATGGAGCAGATTGTAAGATAGGTAGTTGTGTATATACGCAGCGCTGCACTCATCCAGACCGTCTGTGAGGCATCTCGATGCCTGGGGTGTCGCTGCGATCGGCCGGCGGCGCGATCCTCGACCCACGGGTCTCTGTGACACGCGGCGGCTCCGCTTGGCCTCGTCGATCTGGCCAAAAGAGCAGGACGGACAGCGCCCTCCGTCTCCGCACCACACCTCTCCAGTTCACAGCTCTCAATGCGCTCTTGATGACTTGACCTGTTGTTTCTCGCAAGTCGCCCGCAAGATGCTGGTCTCCCTGACTGTTGGCAAGGTCGACGCTGGCGTCGCGGTCTTGTTGACCCAGGACAACCGCCTCGTAAGCTCCCCCCTCCCCCCCCTTTCTGCTCCTGGCGCCGCACGGTCTATCTCGACGCTTTCTACCATCTCCCCATCTACTATTAGCTATTAGTGCGCATGGATCTTGCGCTGTCTTCCCCGACTGGAAAGCTTACAGCCCTATGGACCGCGATGCTAACGGGCTGTTGCGGACCTACAGATTGAATTCCCCTCTGTCCTCCTCCCTAACAACATCACCTCCGGCAGCATTGTCGACATCCACGTCTCGCGCAACTATGCCGCGGAAGCTGCCAGTGCAGCGTCTTTCCAGAGCCTCCAGAAGCGCATCCTCAATACCTATGGCCTCCGTACGCCCTCGCCGCCCGTCCTCCGTCTCCGAAATGCAACCCAGACGTCGCTGGTCCTAGAGTGGGATCCGATCGACCTGGCGACGGCCTCCCTCAAGTCTCTTTCCCTCTATCGCAATGGCTCGAAAGCTGGCTCGATCCCTCGGCCCCTGGAGATGCTGAGCACGAAGATCAGCGGCCTTGCCATCCACACCGAATATACCTTCCACCTGGTCCTGCGCACATCCGCCGGGACGTATCAGTCCGAGAAGCTCGTGTGCCGCACCCACAAGATGACAGATCTGTCGGGGATCACGGTCACACCGGGAATAATGTCTCCGCAACAGAAAGAGAAGCTCGCGGCCACCCTCGACCGGATCGGCGGCAAGCTCATCGACACCGTTCGCATCGACACGACTCACTTTGTGTGCACGGAGGGCAGAGGTCCTCTGTGGGAAAAGGCGGTTGAGATGAATATCCCTGTGGTGCGGCCCGAGTGGGTTGAGGCGTGCGAGGCTGAGGGCACAATCGTGAGCGTTCGAGGGTACTATCTGAATGCGGACCCCAAGGTCAGGCAGATAGGACATGGATCAATATCGTCGATATCGCAGCCTCACCACCAGTCGACTATGTCCACCGCTTCTGCATCTGCAGTCACCTCCGCCCCGACAGAGAGAGAGTCGAACAGGAGAGATTCCCGGCCAGCGCAGGAGTCGGCGGGTGAACCCCCTGTGACGCCGTTCCCTGGTGCCCAGCCGAGTGCTGCGAACGGTCACCGTTCGGATAACGATGAAGAGGATGACACACCTCCCACTCCGCCCCCGAAAGATGACGTCCCTGAGGGCAAACAAGCCAGTAAGGGCAAGCAAGCAAGCAAGGATGAACGTCAGCAGGAGAAGGAGGAACCGAATGGCGAACCGCAGGACGAGCCTGAACCTGCGGAAACCACGTCCCCGCATGAAAATGGCAAGGAAGATGGCAAGGAAGAGGAGAACGACGCCCCCCAGGATCAAGAAACGGATGGAAATGATACAGGTAGTAAAGAACAAAGGGGGAAGGGCAAAGGAGCTGAGGGCGAAGGGGAGCTCTCCGAGGTCCCCCTGTAGCCGGTAGGGGCAGTTCCCGTCCATTATGCCATTACGCCAACGTTGTATGATTTGAGGTCTCGTTCTCTTTGGGCTGTTGGTCGTCGGACTTTTTTTTCATCATGAAGAAGGATGGAATGGTCCGAGAGCAACAGCGTCGGCGTCCGGGCAACTTCTTCCAGTTCGTTTCACCTCATGTCATGGGCTTGTCTTGTAGATTCTACCTAGTTGCATGTGTTACACACGGTTTTCCCATCCCTGTATAACGAGCTAATTCCAACGGAGACTTTTCTTTTCTCCTTCTCCATGACTGTTTTAGATCCAACGAGTCTTGTATCCAGTATTCATTGATAGGCGCTTACACAGGTGCCTAGGCAGCTAGCCACGTCCTGTACCCCACTTCAGCACTGATCAGCCCACTTGTGTCTCCAGTATCAATATCAACCTTGAGTCGTCTGAAGCTAAGGCCGAACTGGACTGGCCTCAGATTGTCATCAGCCGACTCTTTCTTCATTTCTTTCTTCCGCTCAATATTACTTGCATAACATCACCTGGCTGTTTCTCGGTTGCATTATAGCAGAGAAAAAGGACCTCAGTCCCGTCATATCCCACCTGCTATCTAGCGTCTGCGACCACAGGGTTCCGAGAACAGGGTTTTCTGCCTGCTCGGCCATGTCTACATCCTACCTACTTCTCAAGCTACATATATCAGCGAGGTCACTGGTCATTTCCACCTTCAGTTTACCTCCACCTCAAGCTCCGTCTTAAGGAGCACAAGTGAGCAGAGAGTAATTTAGTGAACACTTTTCTCCTTAACCACTGCTATTTCCTGATCATACCTCTTAACCTTATCAACTTCTACACGGAAATTGCTCTCTTTTCCTAACCATTTCGAATATCTAGATACCTATGTACGTAGGTAATGTTAGATACCAACTGCCGTTCAATGGAAACTCTCAGAATTTCTAGCGACCTGACGGACGCTTCTTTAGATTGCATTGGTATCTCAGTACACATCAAGCAGTCAAATAATTCGACTTCAAGTTCGAGATGGAGAATGCATTGAGCCCGAGCCAGAAAGCACTGAATCTCCCAGAGATCTTCTCGTTGGAGATCTTTGGCTACCTCGAGGATGACCTGCCTTCATTGGCTGCGGTGGTCCTGGTCAACAAGACATGGTTCCAATGGGGGGCTTCCGTTTTATGGAAGACTCCGCCCTGTGAGAAGCTGGCCAACATTACCGAAAAACGTCGGCAGATATATGCTTCTCACATTCGTTCATTGAGGTTCAGGCATTGCCAAGACTCATATCACCCCCTCTTTAAGGATCTTATATTCAGCAAGCTGGATCATGTCTCCATTTCCAGTTCCCGCTCTCCAGACATTCAGCAATATCTGCAGCCTGCACTTGAGAAATTGGAGATCTGCGGCGCTCACTTGTTGAATCCTGCCGTATTGTATCATCTAAAGACAACTTGCCGGCACATGCGAATGATCGATATCGGACCGGTCGGACGCCATCTAACACCGGTGTCCTTTGTTGACTTCCTCAAAGGATGCCCGACATTAGAACGTATATTGTTCGTCACTTACGTGTACAATTTAATCACAGATGAGATATTGCTACATCTAGCTGAACGTGACAATCTCAAATATCCGAGTCCCGGCAATATAATAGACAAGCGCACGATTGATTATGTTTCAACCAACATTTCAGTTCAACCCTTCAAGGATATTAAAACCCTTGACATTTCTGTGCGGTTGCCAGCGATGTTATCGCTTCTCGAAATGCTTATTGTCACACCTCTTACTGAGCTCTACATAGAAGTGTATTGCAGAGATAATGACCACAACCATGCGCTCGAACACATGTCTTGTCTCACAAACTTGCGGGTACTAGAAGTGTCACTCTCATTCATCGGAGCCCATATCTTGCTCTCGAGAAATGAAATCATGTCGTTGAAAAGACTGGTGCACTTGGAGTCGCTGCGTGTTCTTTTCAAGAACAATGTTGTTAAAGCCCCCGACTTCACCGACGATGACTTTGAGGAGCTATTCTCACACCTTCCTCATCTTCGAAATCTGGAACTTCAGATACGTTTTCATGTTTCTGCTGCTGCTCTGGCATCGATTTCCACACACTGTCCTCTCCTCGGGGACTGCCAACTAAAGGCACGTTTCGATCTGATGTCCTTCCTCCATTTGGGAATCAGTCGTGGAGTACCAATATTCCCTCGACTGAAGGTTCTAGGAATTGGAGAAGTTCTCGACTGGTACCCTGTAGATAATAGTGAATCTTCAATTGTGAAGCTGCTCAAAATGCATCTTCTAAAACTAGAATCCCTACGCTTCCTCCTCATTCTTGATGATAACGGCTTTTCCGTGCAAGTCATCAAGGCATGGGAGGAAATCTATGGTACTGGCGTTGTTCCAAGTCTCTTGGGTCTTTTAATATGAAAGACGGTATGTACAGTACAGTACATACATACTAATATAATTATTTAGCCTATCCGTCGTGTTCTCCTTTTACAATCGTATGAGGAATACCTTGTTTCGACCCACTGCCTTTGTACAATCTTCCAGTATACATTGCTAGCTTCATATCTTAGCTTGATAGCTAGCCATTCTGGATCCAACTGGGCTGCTTATTACCTCTTATCATGATATACCATCTCTCACTGGGTTGGCTTTGGTCTCATCTGGCCGTTTACTGTCGCATGGAGTTGGCAAAGCTCTGCGGATGAGGACCGAGGACATCTGCATATCAAGAGGCCTGCTACAGTATCTCCAGCACCATATATTCTCAGTGCAGGATTTATCCGACGGTATGCCCTTTGTCCTATAGTTGGGCACATTTTCTTTAACTCAAACACTTAGCATAGTGCAAAAGCAAGCATCCTACATCCTGAATACAGTGCCGGCCTAATATAATATTTTTTTTCAGAAGATAGTACTGTAGCACATGTGGTGTAATGTAAAGACATCATGCTGGAACGTCGCCATCATACATCCAGCGAGGCACTACTGATCGACATGTATACTCGTAGACATGTCACGCTCTCTTCAATGGACCTAAGTTAAGATATTTTCTTTTTGCAACAGAGAGACTAAACCATATCCCTTAGTACCTAATTTATCCAAAGGATGTATTTAGTTAGCCCATCTCTGCCGGCGTTATCCAGCCATACCGCGACTGCGCGATATTGGCGATCTAGTCCTCTTGGATTCCTTGTCTTCTCGGCCATATTTCCTACACAATTGTTCAGACCTCCATGTAATCTAGGTGGGATGGCCGGAGACGAACTGTCGTCACAGCCCCGGTAACTTCATCGACATCTTTGTGATAATAGAGCAGATATAGTACGTCGCAATGCTACATCCATCCTTGCCATCCTTGGCAAGAGAAGCCTCACTACGCAGCTGACTGAGAGAGCGCTCGTTGATTTGCTCGCAGTGGTTTCTGAAAAGAGACAGCTGAACAGGGGGATTTTGATAGGAGGGAGGGCACTCACGTCACGTCAAGCAAAGTACTTACGGTACATAAGCATTGGCATCTACTTTCTATTTTATTTAGAAGGAAAATAAGGGGGGGGGGGGAATATTACTTTGTCTCTCTTATTCTTCAGGTTTCCCAAACCTCACTTTTGCGTTTGAGAGTATCCAGAACTGAGTTATCAATTACTTACATACCTAATCCATGAACAATGACACCAGCCAGATCCAATAACAATCCACCAGGCTGCTTGCCATATCAAGGCCATTCGGTTAACGTCCTTTGCTCATTGCGTGTATTATATTTCTCGTTCTCTTCATGCTGACTACCGCACTGCACATCTAGCAAGCGATGCGCCATCGCAAGACAGAATAAAGTACATGTAGAATATGTATTGGTTTTAATTATATTAGGAGACAGTTCAGGTCTTTGGGATCTTTCTCGAGTCCCTGACAGGTCTCCGTACCTTGTAGGATTGTTACACATGCCAGCATGGATTAAAATCATACTTCAGATATGCTTGGGATGTCTTTCATTTAGTCCCCACGAACTATGGTGCTCTGTTACACAGGATACATGTACCTGCTTCATTCAAAAATGGTTTACAATCAAGACTTGCTCGGCCGTTTAGATAGTCACGACGAGCTTGTCCATGTATGTATTTCATCCACAGCGCCGACAGGGCCATCCTGCTGCGCTCCGACTTCCCACTGTCGTAATCCCATCCCAGTTTGCGGACACTTGTCCTCTTTCTGAGCAGGTGGGTTAACGCGGCTCTTCTCCCCGAAGACGAACAGCACCGAGAGCTGGATATATGTGAGAAAACATGACTTTCAGACCGTGACAAGGGGCAAACTGTGAAGTACAATTCGAAAGAATTAAGTAAACAATTATTCAGCAATGGAACTCCATATAATTAAGTTTATATCTCTCTTCTATATAGAGGGTTAGCACAATGGATCATCTATATAATATCATTGTGCTAAACGAAGCTCGAGGTATCGAGTAAAAGACCACACATGGGTGTCTATCTAGTCTAGTTCTATCACAAGTCTACGCCTAACACAGTGCAATGCCGAAATAAAAGTTTAAATCAATACACTTATGTGAAAAAAAAGGAAAAAAAAAGAGAGATTTACAATAGACACAAGAAGGAAAACAAAGGAAGGGATAAATGTCGGAAAGAGAGCAGGAAAAGAAAACCGCCTAGACCGCCGCGTAGAGACTCAAATAGATCCCCCATATGACACCGCACGCGCTGCCAAAGACCACCCTCCGGTCGACGGGGACGGCAATGTACATGAGGGTCGACACGACAGGGCGGTACTTGAGGCGGGCGATCATGATGGGGTAGAAGTCCTGGTTTCGTCAGATCTGTAGGATTTCTAGGTATAGAAATACCAAAATATCTCCATAGTAATCCAGGTAAGAAGGAATGCCTTACCTTGCCAACGGCATCCCAAATCGCGGTAGCACTCGCGCCCTTCAATAGATTGATAAGCACGATAAACAGAATGATATTCATGACTGACCCGACCGTCTGGTCGAGAAGCCACTTGATCACAAAGTTGCGCATGCCTGACGGCTGCGTCGTGGCAGCCGCTGCGCGGGCAGGCTTCTCCTTGCGGGGAAGCAGATCATCATCGTCGGGAGGAGGAGGACCAGGGGTGGCAGTAGTGGTGCTGGTGGATCCACGGACGGTGGGAAATCCGGGGTACCGCGCCTCGATATACCTCTGCCATGCGAAGTTGATGGGGACGATGATGATGCCGTAGGTGACGAACTGGACAAGGGCGACAATGTTGAGCGTAAACGGTTTCTAGGTCATCCAGTCAGTGCATTTGTATGAACGCAGCTGCGGGGGTTGATATGAACTGTGATGTATGTATGAAGAGTACAGCAGAATGTGCGGAGTCCCGTACATAGGTTCCGCTCTCCAGGGAGGGGAAAAGCGGGTAGAAGGCGGAAAAGAAAAAGTTTAGCTACAGGGGTCTTAGCCAGATACAGCATGCATGTACATACATTGTGCTTGCGCTGGTCGATTACCTGGGCAGAGATGTTGGCGATGGCATTGAGAATGGTCGACTGGATGAAGGTGGTCGTCAACGGCGACAACCTTCTCATGGTCGCAGTCACTGATGGTCAACTGAGCGTGGACAACATTTCGAAGACAGAGGGAGCGTTGCCCTGACGTATTAGGAAATAGAATATCAGATATCAAGTATTTTAGGAGACATGGTGGTGAACCCACTCTGGCTGAGCCTGTCAAAAGGGGCGGCGCCGGAGCTCCACGCGTTCTAGGCGGACATGGCCACTCGCTGATCTGCATCGGCGGGATAAAGGGCGCGGCCACGATCAATGGGAATGTCGATGAACACAGACACCTCAAGGGGCCTTCAAGGGACCTCTTTGCTTCTGTCCTCGATTAATGATATGGATGGGCTTGGATGAATCGTTCACCAGTGGCTTCCTTGCACGGTTGTCCAGTGAAAGAAACGCCACAGCTACTGATGACGGAATGCCCGATAGGGATTCTACTAGATATAGCATGCCTCCACACGGCCAACCCATGAGCTGCTCAACAGCAGTACAGTACTGTACATAACCTAAACTGAAGTATTCATATACCTACAGGAAAATATAGGCGTCTCCGATAAATTTCCAACCTGACACAGAATGGAAGGCCCCCCTCTGATCGAGCAAGACAAAAATAACTTAGAACACGGCTCATAGAAATATAGAAAGTCCAAGATCCGAGAGCGTCTATACAATTTAAGGAATAGTCCTCTTCCGAATGATAACATTCGGACCATCCTTCAGACTGGTGAAGTGGTCGAGCATAGCAAGATGTCCATCTGCATCCTCTCCCGTCCGGTCCGCCAGCTCAATGTCAAAGAGGAACATCATCCTTGCGATCGTCAGTCTCAACTCCATCAGCGCCATGCTCTTTCCGATACAGCCTCTCGGACCGATGCTGAAAGGGCAGAAGGCTCTCCGCGCGATCTCAACATCTTCCTTGGTGGACTTCCACGAGTCGCGCGCTGTCTTGCACGTCGCTCCCTCGATCCATCGCTCCGGAACGTATGACAACGGCTCACGGTAGTAGGCTGGGTGCCTGTGGATGGAGTATGCCGGGGTTCCGCAGTTCGCTCCCTCTGGCAGGAAGACTCCGTCGACCTCGACGCCTCCTTCCATGGCTTCACGGGGTATCGCGCCCGGGACCGCCGGTGCCAGGCGCATAGCTTCATCGATGCACGCTTTGAGGTAGACGAGGTCGTTCAGTTTCGTGCCACTTACAATCTCCTCGACATCGCTGAAGTTTTCCCGGACCTCCTTTTTCAGCTTCTCCATCGCGCCGGGGTTGCGGACGAGGTAGAAGATGGTGGCCGCTAGAGATGTCGAAGTGGTATCACTACCCGCGATCATCAGCACATTGGCCTCCCCCCAGAGCTCCTGAGTTGCCAGGCCTTTGCCAGTGTTGGGGTCCTTGGCGTTGAGAAGGTAGTAGAAGAAGTCTTTCTTGGCCTCATGACCAGCCTGCGTCCGCTCTTTCGCTCGTTCGTTTGCCTCCACCCGGGAGTTCATGATGAAATTCCATCGGTCCTTGGTGAGCTTTCGGATGAAGATCTGGTCCAAGTGCCAGCGATCCAGAGGCATCCACAGACCGCACTGACCGTGATCCCATCAGCCTGCCTCCTGAGTCCGTAGTTGGAGAGTTAAGAGAAAACCTACCACATAGTGTCGGTAAGCAGCTCTGTCGACCAACGAGATCATTTTCCTCTTCCCGCTCTTGATGAGCATGTCGAAGCTCTTCCCGAAGCACAATTCGCCCATGACATCGTATGTCAGATAGCCGAACCAGTCAGACAGGTTCCGTACCACAGGTCCTTTCTTGCGGCCATCAGGTGCCACCTCACTGTCATCATGTTGCTCGCCAGCCATGATGGCGCAGAACTGGCGGATATGCAGGAGCATGAGATCCTCCATGCCCTTGAGGGCTTGGTCCGAGAACGCTTGACTCAGCACACGCCTCTTCCGGCCGTGGACGGTCTTGTCGATAACATTGTGGGTGTTGTAGACCCCTTTGATGGCAGGGAAGGCGTTGTAGAAGTCGGCTTTCTTCAGTCTCTTCCCATGTCCGTAGATGTCGTGCAGCCCCTCAACCGAGTTGACGGAGACGAAGTTGGGAGCCACACGGACATGAGAGCCATACTGCTGGTGGAGAGAATGCAGCCAGAGGTGACGGTCGCCTTTCAGCCCGTGATAGAGCTGCACCCAGGGGGTCACGGTAGCGAGGAATGGACCGCGTACATGGCGGAGGGGGTGGAAGAACCTGTTGTAAAGACAATATCCGAGGGTCTATGCATGTCAGCAATCCGATGTATATAATTCGACGAAGCTTTCACACCCCGCCCCCCTACGAACAAAAACTGGTAAGAGGACGCATACAAGTAAAACAAGGATCGATAACACCCCCGCAGCCACCGGCTGGAAGGAGAGCTGCGCGAAGAGAGGTTGGACAAACATGGTCTCACGGCGACGTCGTCATCAAACGGGGTCCGAGGATAGCCGACGGGAACCGGAGAAGACCGTTAGATTCCCCCGCAATCCGGAGGAGCGGAGTCTCGACACAAGAGGGACGACAGAGATCAGCAGCCTGGAGGTATTCCCCATCTCGAGATCTGGCGGAGGCCGTGCTCGTCTATATATCTTTGCCTCGTCTCGGTTATCTGCGGTGTAGTTGTGTCGTGGGTGCCTGTGCGACTCTTCCGTACTTATCCACACATAACCTGGAAGGATTCCTATTGACCAAAAGTACCGCTCGACTACGAAGAGAGGCCATGATCGCCAATTGCAGCGAGATCACACATCATCGAACCCAGCGATAGTCATCCCAGGGTATGCTGTATCTGAAACGGAACTGGCGTCTGTCAGGACAGTTGTTCAATCATCATCGCCACCTGATAGACACTGCGTCACTGGCCCTAAGATCTTCATATCCATGTCACGACAATGTGCACGAAGCGGCCTTTGTCCATGAGGGATCCTTGGACAGTCCTGCATCAAACCGAATTCCAACCCTTACCACCTCGTAGTCCTCGTTTGCAACGGATAAAGAACGTTGGGCTGTCAAAGAATCAAATGGGCTATCATTGGCGGTCCAATTCATCGTGAGCAGATATCTTCATTGCCTTTGTTGATCCCTTCTATAGAACATCCTGACGGACACTTCTACTTATCATACGCCCTTCGAATATATAAAATCTCATCTTTACACTCCACTCTCCATTCGAAAAGGGCTCATACAGCATAGGCCCGTTATAAGGTCCTCTTCATCTCCGAGCGCAAAGAATATACTCGAAAAGGAGATGCAACAAGAACTTCCAGCTCATATACTTGCGGAGATGCCTCTGTGACAATAATACTGGATCAAATCGTCATCCGTCATCTGCTCAATTCTAGCCTGCGACTACGCCATTTTCTTATCGGTAAATGGGTCTAGTACACAGCTGCAACGTATATAATTGCTTTCATGTGACGGTGCTATCCGGAAATATATCCTTCATCTGCCACCGAGTGACATGGCCGGCAACATGTGACCCCACAGAATGTCGATACGTAAGCGGATTATTAACGTCCTTCAGCTGTAGGGACATTAGGCGGTTAGACGCGCGGTAGTGTATACTTGAATCTGGGATGTAGATCGGATCCTTCATAAAGGGAATACCCGTGCTTGAAGGTCTTGGGAAGCCACTAAAACCCATACGCAGATAAGTGGATCAGTTGAAAACTCCTAAAGTTTCTGAACCCACGAAAGAGGCTCATTTGCCTAGGAGTCATGGCAGGGCTCCCGTGCAGAACGATTTCCTTCACCGCTGCTCATACCATTCGCGTCTGTACACGGACCAGTTCGAACAGTTCTCTTGCTTCCGGAGTCACTTTGTTGCTTCTGTGCTCCAATTCGCAAATTCTTCAAAGCCCCGTTATCGATTCTAGATTTTAATTCTCACAGATAATTTTGGTGTAGATTGGCGTTTGTTTTTGTTCCAGAGGACGGTCTAGAGGGCCGGCGTCTTGCAATATCCCGACTCGGATATATTTGTTCAATCTCGCTATGTTGCTATATCCGACATAGTGACAGCTGAGACGGAAGACAAGAAACAGACTTTATGAACCATTTAAAAAGAACCTGTTTGACTGGGAGACCAAGACCTTGAGGTTCAACATCCTGGAAGAAGTAGTTGACATTCATAAGGCTGGTCCCACCCCATGGGCAGCAAGCTCGCTCGATCATGAGCCGTTGAGGATGATATGATATAGAACGTCCTGAGAGACAAGTCGGCGGCGTTAGTATCATTATGCACCAAGGCAGGTACAGTACACATCGATGTACACTTTTAATTCCTCATCCATTCTCCTCGTCGAAGTTCCTTCTCACGTCGCACGGGCGTCCTCCCCTCCTCTCCCCCTCCCACCATGACTACAGGTCGCGTCAACGCACACTCTCACCCAGGCAACCCGGCACCCTCCCGTTTCTTTGTTATGCCCCCCTATCACCCTTCACCTGACAATAGGAACCCGGGGATAGTGCAGTGGTTAAGGTCAGCGGCACTCTGTGCCAGTGGCCTTTCCCTGTCACCGGACCCAAGTCTCAGGTTCAATCCTTGGCTTGGTAGAGGTGCAGCGGTTTGATATTAATCAATACCTGCTAACATCCGATGAACCCTTGGTGGGGATCCAGGTAATGAAAATTCCCTGCCCGCCAAAAGCATAGGCGGGGGTTTTCGATCCATTCTATAAGCTTCCTGCCAACAAATCCTTTGCCCCCATATCATATATTAGACGATGACGGGCCTTCCTTGGTTTAGCATGGTCCAGATGGCAACTCAAATTTCGCCAGCAGATTCTCAACCTTGCAGAATTGTTGTGTTCATACATTTCCAACACACTCTGCTGCCATATCTGGCGCGCAAGGAACCCCTACCCGAACTAGATGAAGCTATCATCAATGATGGCGGTCTCAATGTTGCTCTCCCCATGCTATGCTCCCCTCATATTTCTGAGTAACCGACAAGGAAGCACGCTAAAAGGGCCCAAGAATGCTGTATATAAGTCATTTAAAGATTCGCTATACGGCCATTTGACCAATCTTCTTGCCCAGAGATCCTTCGCCTCATTTCCAAGTATCTTACTTCTCTGGGATTTTGCGTGCTACAGGGTTTAAGCTCCTCCAGCGCCTGCAGCTCTCGGTCTTCTACTCCAGACATTCCTGCTTGGACTTTCAACTAGGTCCTCATTAATGAAAATGGCCACGCAGTTCCAGCTCTGCCTCCTGATAGCTCTGTGGAGTGATGACTGCTCTTGCTTCACCTTTCTCACACAGCATCCCGAGTCTGCAGTCTCAATGCCCACATCCAGCCGGGCGGGTACTACCTGCGGTCGGCTAGCCCTAGTCCATTCCCAGAACCACTAAACAGATGGGCCTTTCTGCCTTTGTCAGTCTGTTTGTTCCAACGTTTGTAAACCTGCTTCCCCTGTTCCGGATCGCAAGCAAGAAAAGAATCCAACAGGACATCAACAATCCATGTATTCTTTCAACTAGTCGATTGCACCAGGAGGAACTGGAATGTGGTTGCGGTTGAAGGAACATGGTATCATCCTGAGGATAGGGACGATTCAGGACCAGGAATAGAACAAGACGTTCATATATAACCCTCTACGACGATCCGAACACAGGCGTGGTCTAACCCATGCCAAGTTTCCCTCCACAATGTGCGCCACGACCTCTCTGCTGAAGAAGTCCTCGAGAGAAGACAGCTTCAAAAGATAATCTCTGACTTTGCAGGAATGCCAAGAGCTTATCCTACCTATCCAGGCTGTGAAGCGACCGGAATCGACTGAAATAATGACCACCGTCTCTAGTTTGCTCTACTTATTCATTTCGAAGACCTATACTGTGACGACACAGTGAGACAGACCCAAGAGTCAAATCAAACGCCAAGGAGTTCTCAACAACCTTACCTGATCTTACCTTGACATCTCAAGAACCTTGGATATGATGTAACTGAACCGACTAAAATACACTAATACTTAAATAAACGTCCGTATAAGCAGTCAGCTACCAGCAAGAATACAGGACATCCAATCGCAGAGGATCAAGTCCTGCCGAGAACAGTCAGGACTCGGGCAGCATGTCAAGTCCTAATAATGTCCCCCAAGCTCAACCACTACCACTACATCTGGAAGCCTTCAACACCTCCAGTCTCGCCCCATCTGTATTATCGCGATCGCGAAAAGCCACAAGATCAGATACCAATACAGACAATTCAAGCGGCGCGCTTGTCTATTGGAGAGAATGTTTAACAAAACTTGTTGAAGATAATGACCACTATAATCTCGAGAGCGATATCTATATCGTTGTGTTGACTCCTTTACCTGGAACATAGTCCGACCCAGGATTAGAGAGAACAGGCAAGACTGGTTCACCATTTGTCACATGGTCACCCCCAAACGCATTTTCAATGACCCAGACTCAGAACATTGACCAGAGGCAGTCTAATTCCTCTTTCTTTTATCTCCTTTTCTCCCTCGCGCTCGGATGTCACGTCTCATCCACTCCCGACGTGGTATTCAACAAAAGTTCGAGAAAGATCAAGCTTGAATATTACTTCCTGCACAAGGACTCCTGCAAGACTCTTGGATCGAGCTTCCTCTTACAGAAACTGTTCCTTTGCTGATCTAATTTTTTTGACCCGGACAAAGAAATATGGCTAGAAAACGACGCATCCGACTTCATATGCCTGGTACATATAATAAGTGCTAGGCGAGACTGATCGTATCCTTCTCAGAGAGGAAGTTATCCTCGCCGTTTCAGACCTGTCGACTATCTATCTATCTCCAGAAGGAATGCCTGCTTCTGGAGAAAAAAAAACCTTTTTTTCTGTCTTACTTACATATAAAGAAGGTATATATGGACAGTAGGGGCAGAATGCTAAAGGATAATTTATATTGATGGTGATGGTGACCGTGTCCGGCAATCCTCCTCTCTCTTCCTTCCTTCAATGAGTCCAGCCTGTCTCTACCGAAGAAAGAAACCAGGAATACCTACAATCTTGTCGAAATGAAATGGGACGATCTTGGGTCATACACCACTCACTCATCGACCACACCACGACCCGAATAGGTCCGCTGCAGCAGGGTCTACGTCTACCTAATATAATATGCCCGGCTCGCATCCGTGGTCACATTCAGCTCCGTCAGAGGGATATATATATATACTCATATCTCGTCCCATCATCATGACTGCGAAGGTCTCAGCCGGTTCAAATCGAAGAGGGAAACAGTCCTATTCGTCCCGAAGCCCCTGAGTTAATAAATACCCGCTCGCTGGACTATTCTTCAGATGTGATTGGTATATTATACTCGTCTTGCATGTGAAGGATAAAATGAGGACTGGTTCTGCAGAAACTGTACCTATTTGAGAGTTGGGGCTGGGTTCAAGAGATGAGAGATGCTGATGAACTAAGTAGTCATTAGTGATGGTGATGGTGGTGATGGTGTTGAACTGAACAGCAACGTTTACCAATATCTTCTTGCAAGTTTTCGTATACTCCAACAGATGGTGATGGCGGAACTGGAATCAAATTCCTCCTTCGACGAGTCCAACTTAGCTCTTCTCTTGAATGAACGAATGAATGAGTGAAAGGCGCAAGAAACCAAGAAGCCATGCTTTACGGGTATCATAGCGACTGCCTATTTCTATAGATATCTCCGCACATAATGTCTGTAAAAACATACATGCATCCGTCCTGCGGATTGATCTAGATTTTATGCCTCTCTCTTCGAGTGGATGCTTACATAGCCGCGGCTTCAGTGCCAAAGCCATGCAATCCCCCATCCAGAATCCACCGTTCATTATCATCATTATCATCCTGCACGCGTCTCCACATCTCCTTCCGCTCCCTCTGTGTGTCTCTCGCAACGCCCTCCGGAGCCTTCCAGACCGGCCGCACGAGCCCGCCAGCAGCCAGGAGTGGATTCCTCCCGAATGTTCCGCGGCCAGTGGTGCCCTTGGCTCTCCTCTCTTCCTCGTCTGCAGCGGCAGCGGCAGCGAATGCCTCCTCCTCATCGACTTCTTCTGCATCTTCTTCCTCGCCCTTTGAGGCGCCAGAGTCCGCGACAGGAGCGGACTGGTACACTTTGACGACCCGCCCGCCCGTGATATCCAGACTCATGACCGTCTTCTTCTTCTCCCACTCGGGCCGCGCCTTCTCCTCCATCTCACGGAGGATGCGCTGCTGCTTCTTCAGCGCGAGCGCCCTCTGCGAGGGAGTCATCCACTGCGTGGACGCTACGTTGGGCGTCTCAAAGTCGGCGGCCTCGTCGACGACGCGTGTCCGTTGCGCATTCTGCGCTTGGAAGGCTAGGAGCTTGTCACGATGGGCCTTGGCAGCCTCGAACGAGTCGTTGGAATATGCGGGCGAGGACGGGGATGGTGACGGCCCACGGCCCGGTCCGCCGTCATGGTGCAAGCTCTCGTTATGCGCCCGCATCTTCTCCTGCCCGCGCTCCGCGCGCAGTTCTTTGATCATGCTCTGCACTTCGTCCTTGGAGAGGAGCGGTTTGTCGCAGAAGGAACATGGCTGGAGACCCTCCAGGGAGCAGATGATCTTCCCGCAATTCAGACAGTTGGGCGCAGGCGTGAACAGCGGATGGAGCGTGGCGTTGCAGTTGCACTTCCGACGGTCCTTGGAGAGTGTCGGGTTTGTGGAAACCTCCAGCGCTGCGATAGCAGCGGTGATGTCTGCAATGTTCGCGGTTGTGACCGATTGCTTCGCCGGCGTCGAGGTTCCAGAACCCGTATGTCGCGACGACACTTTTGCTGTTTTCGATTTCACATTCGGTAGGTAGTCCGATATCAATGGTCCTTGTGCAGACGGCGGTGCCTTTGCGCTCGACTTGTTATTGCGTGCAGGAGACGGGTTTCGTGAAGACGTGGCGGAAGAGGCATTCGGCGACGCAGAGGTCGTAGGCTGAGGAACTTGTAGAGCAGCTGGCTCCTCTGACAACTGCAACGCATCCGAAATGGATGCGCCGGTCGTAGTCCCCTTATCTGTATTACGTTTGTTCCCTCCTTTTCGCGATGGTGTTGCAGACATGTACTCCTCCTCACGCTCCGACTTCCTGTATCCGCCCTCCACATTGCCATAGCCCTCCGGTCTCCGCGGAGGTCCGGCGCTGTGCAGGGGAGCTTTTGTCCTCTTATTCTTCTTCTGCGTATTCTTATCCTCATTATTCGGCCGTCTAGAACCTCCATGGGCCTCGGTCGCTGGCGATGCGCGTCCCGACTGTGCAGGCGACGATGTCCCGGCGGTTGCGCCACCGCCCAGCCGAGAATTGAAAGACGAGATGAACTCGAGCGCCGCGGGGGAGTCGCCCAGGAGGTTCTTCAGATGCTCTGCGCATGCCTCCTTCGATAGGCTGGCCGAGTATGTGATTATCTGCGTGAGGGATTCGTCGTCGAGAGGGAGGAGTTGGGAGAGGCGGGGAAGACCCCATGCGACGAGGTCCGCCGCTGGCATGTCCGATGCAGGCTCGGGCGGGAGAAGTGGGAAGGTTGGGTGCGAGAAGAGGAAAAAGAAGCTTGAATATTTTCAGCCTCTTTCCATAAAAAAGAGCACGTTCTAAGTTAATGTTACTACTGTAGTACAGCTGAGCGGAAGCCCGCGTGGCGGAGAAGACCAACGTCTCCACCGGTTTACGGATATCCGCCTTAGAGATGTGGCTCCCATCGCAGGTACACAACATCTGTCCCGACATCAACCTCTGCATGATTCTTCTACTACAAAACCGCAGTGGCAGACACTCTGAGATTATACCAGATCTCGATCCACCTTAGCAAAAACAGACACAGCTACCAACGCCGCATAATTGTACAGTACACCGTAATGTAATCTATACAAAACCTCGAAAAGCTCCACAAACATGCCCTGATTTCCGGACATAGGATGTCAGTTTGTGGGTAGAAAAATCAAAAAGTTCCTTGACGCCTCATATGCTACTGTTTCCGATGCCATCATCAAAGTTTGCACCCCAGGCGACGGTGCTGTACATAACCTGTGCCGCCCGAAAACAAAAAAACATATAACTGCTCATCATCGATTTACTGAGAACTGGCAATGTTTCCGGCATTGATGTCTCCGTTAGATTCCATTTTTATCTCCCCATCACCGGAAGTAGCCGATTCCGCGGCCGCTGCCAGGTCCGGAGTCGTCCCGTTCTTCAGTTTGCTTGGGGGCGGCGGCTTTTTGCCAGCCAGCTTTTTAGGTGTATTTGGCTTCTTCTTTTTTGGAAGGCCTGGGCCCCCTTCATCGTCTCCGGGTCGCGGTCGTTTCGGTGGCGCTGGATTAGGTGTGCTGGCTGCGCTGTCCTGGGGAGTCCTGTTCCGGCTCGCCTGCCTTCCCGATAGACCCAGACATCTATCAAGATGCTGTGCGACTCTCGTAACAACAAAATATCGTGGGCAGTTGGGGCATTTCACTGTAGGGAACGACACCTTCTCTGGTGCTGATTGTTTGAATGAGGCAGACGCGTCCGGCGTCGACGGGGGGCTAGACCCCGGAGTGTTCGACGTTGTGTTCTGCTTCTTTTTCTTTGGGTTGAGCTTATCCGTGGCGAAAGGGTTCCCGTGGACATCGTGTCCGGGCTTGATGATCAGAGGGTGCTTCTGGCAGTATTGTCGGTATGGATCCGGGGGAGGACGTGCACCAACTCCCGTCGTAGGGTACAGAAGGCGGGGCAAACGGCAGTCGGGGCAGATGATCTCCTTCGTGGTCTGCAGCGGATTGCCCTTGAGATACACTTTACCGCCATCGAAGACGGCACCTTCTGTCTCGACTCTGATGCCTGCGAGCTGGTCCTCAGAACCAGCCTCGCCCGGCTTCGCTGTCCCGTTGGCCGCCCCTTCTTCTCGGAGTCGAGCTGCCTCTTCTTCTGCCTTCTGTCTGGCAATCACAACTGCGGAGCGCATGCGAGCAATCTTCTCATCGCGGTGTACTTTGGCGACGATGTCGTGGATGATGTTGTAGAAGGTGTCATTGAGGATGTCACTCGTCTGGACCAGTCAGAATCATCATTCAGCTCTAGAATGTGTGCTTAAAACGATAACTGCATGCAATAGACTTGGGTCTGTATGTCATATAGCGGGTACCTACCAGTTTTGCTATAGTGCCTGGAGGAAAAGTACTTCTTCCCTCGGCGTTCGCCTTCGGGGATTCTGGCCCAGCCATATCCGAAGAGCGACCTGAGTCTAAGGCCTCATTGTCAGTGTTCGGGTCCATAACCCGGGAGAAAGCAACGAGATACAGATCTGGAGCGGTGCAGGGGCAAGGCGCCCAACAGGGGTAGATGAGATGGTAAGGATGATATCAGGGGTCAGAGTACGGTAACAGTGCCGAAGAAACCACAAAAAACAACTTGAGACAACACAGACAGAGGCACAGAGGCAATCTAAAACAATCTCTGCGGGACCACTCCAACCCAAACGCATAAAGATGGCCGAAAGCCGAATGCTGCATGATCGGAGCAGCTGGGAAAAGCAACAGACCCCAAGACTGACCTTTTCCTGCCACGTCCTAGACGTACAGCTTTCCACGGCAATCTTATGCACCTTTGCAGCTCCTGTTCCTTTATTCCTGCAGACAATAATAGCCCTCCATGTGTCGTGGCATACAGTTGAGGTGGCGTTGCTCCTTTATGCTTCCCTCGTCCGAAGGCTGTTATCGGGAGCGCAGCATATCTCGACCCGGTCGCAATTGGAGGTAAGCAGCTTAAGAATACCGGAAAGGACTGTCGGATGGCTTCCGTTCAGAGAGCAAATCCAAACGGGAGCCCCAGAGGACGGACGTGGCTCAGACACCTCGTTCCCCGAGCTGCTGTCGAAACCATCTGCTGCGGCAGGCGTACCAAGCGGCTGTGAACACGCCCGGGACCAGCACGGCACCCAGCAGGAAGACACACGGGGCTGAAAGAGACGCACCTGCAGCCAGGCGACACCGGGAGAGCCTCGACAGCGCTGGACGTCGGGATGCCAGGACGAGGCCGTTGCGGAGGAGACGCCGGGGCTCCAGCGCGACCGCGCCGTGCTCCGAGTCATCTTATCTTATCCATCTCCGCACGCGCCCGCCCCGTCTCTTTGCGTCGATGCCTGACGTCCGCCCTCCGCTGGCCCCTGTGCCTCCTCGCTCATGGCGTCCAGGGAGGCCCGGGCCTTTCTATATAGCATCCTGATCTCCTCCTGCGACGGCCTTAGACCTCCTCTCCTCCTCCCCAGACGCCATGGCCTACCAGTTCTTCTCCAGGACGCAGCCGGCCAAGGCGGCCTCCCCGCCCCTCTCCTCTCCAGGCCCGTCCAGGAGCAGCAACAGCAGCAGCAGAAACAACAAACCTCCCATCCATCCGCCTCCCCTCGTTCTGCCTCCGTCTGCAGCCTCTCCTGCGACTCCCAAGCCCTCAACGATCGGTGATCCGAACTTCCAGCCGACCCCGTACCCCGATCCCATCGAACCGGGCTATCCCACTCCGCATCCGCATATCACCATCGACCCTGTCCGCACGGCGCACATCCCTTCTCTCTCCCGGATCACAGGCCTGCTGCTTCCAATCCGCTACCCCAATTCCTTCTACGCGGCCACCATCACCGATCCCGTCATCTCCTCGCTGTCCCGCGTCGCCGTCTACCATGGCTACCCCGTGGCCGCAGCCTCAGAGACCGGCTCCGTCGCATCCACCATTGCAGGGCGCTCTGGGTCGTCAGCCAGCTCTGACAGCAGCGTGGGCACCGACAAGGTCATAGGAGGCATCAGATGTCGGCTGGAACGGCTCCCCCAGACCGACAGCACGAAGGCAGGGTCAGGATCGCAACAACGACCGCCCACGAACCTCTACATCCAGACGCTGCACCTGCTCTCTCCGCACCGCGGACACGGCGTTGCCGCGTCGATGCTCAATTCCCTGCTTTACTCCGAGCCTCCCTCGAAGTCGTCGTCATCCTCGTCCACAAACCCTCCCTACAAGGTCTCTCCCCTCGTGAGACACTACAATATCCGGACCGTCACGGCGCACGTGCACGAGGCGAACGAGGAGGGACTGAGATGGTACGTCGCGCGCGGGTTCCGGATCGAGGACGGCGTCGCGGAGGGGTACTATCGGCGGCTGAAGCCAAGCGGGGCCCGGATCGTGAGGATGGATCTGGAGTGGGACGAGGAGGAGGATGACGCGGATGCCCAAAAACGTACAAATCCTACAGTATCTTCCTCAAAGACAGCGGGCAATAAACAACAGAAGGAAACAGAGGCCAAAGGCAGAGCCGAGGGAGACGAAGACGAAGACGACGACTGGGAGAAAGTCGAGGCCGAGGACGACGACGACGATCAGGACTCCCACGGCGTCGAGGCCCTCGGTGACGGCGGCCCGGAGAGTGACAGCCAGGTCCTCGTCAACCCCCAGCAGGACGGGTCGAAAAGGAAACGGAAAGCGGACGAGGAGCTGCGCTCGTGAATCCCTCCCCGAAGATGATTAATTAATCAAGCATGCTGCACCTTATTAAACCTGTTTCTCTAGGCCCAGTCGGCCTTTCACCCGGCGCTTAAAAGCTCCTCCTCCTTCCACTTACTTACTAGAGCAGGGTCTTGCTTTGTTATAATGGATCGCTGTCTGCCCATCCCTAGGACGCTCCTATCCATCAATTCATTAATATGTGCATACATCCAATAGGACATGATACCCTTTTTTTTTCTTTTTCCTCTATCTCTCTGTGTGTATGTGTGTCTCTTTTTTTCATTTGCATGGTTTTCATAGATTAGGTACCTAGGCAACGGTAGTTGCGCTTTGGTTTAATAATGTAATAATATAGTATAATAGACAGATAAAGACAGAAAGAGCAATGTAGATATTGATAGATAGATATAGTCCAGTTCGGGTCTCTGCTCCAGTTTCAAGTTTACGTGCACTTTGTCGGTTTCTCTGTCATTTAGGTATTTATTCATTCCGCTATATGCCTTTGTGGCTAATCTTACGTACGTACATGTACATACCTAAGTAGGTAGGTAAGTACACTAAGAGTGTAATCTCCTAGAGAGGGGGAGAGAGAGAAAGAGAGAAATACATACACATGCATACATACATACACGGATAGGCAGGTGCGATTCACAGTACACTGAAAGCAGTTAGGGTTATCACTTAAAGAAGGGGATATACAGATATTTGGATGTTAGGTAGGAATCAAGGGGTATCGTTATCGCGGACAGAATATGGGTATATATAAACAGAATAGGAGAGTGCATAAGAAGCACGTAATATAATAACAGAAAGAGGCAGAAATATGTGCAGCGCTTTGTACAGAAGAAATCCCAGTTTCAAGCCGTCGTTATATGCAAGATCCCACAAAACACATCATCCTTTTAGCCAGCGGTCCCAGCAAGGAACAAAGACTGGATCCCGTCACGGTATACTGTATATATATAAACAGTGCAGCCATATCGTATCGATATCGATATCGATATCATATGGCATAATTCTCCGCATGCAGGAAGATCTCGTCCTTGGACGGATCCATCATGACCTGCTGCTGCAGCCTGGCAACCGCATTGGCCACCTCGACCCTCATGCTGGGCGGACCGCAGACGAAGACGCACGCGCGCCGCCCGAAGGTCTTCGAGAACTCCTTCAGCATGTAGGGGATGTCCGGCCGGCCGTACTCGGTGCGCCATCCGTCCTGCTTCTGCATCGGGAGAAAGGCGAAGCGCATCAGGTTCTTCTGGAGTATCGTCGGGGTGGAAGGAAAACCGAAGTCGAAGGAGTTGTGGTTATTATTATAGTTATAGTTATAGTTGTGCGCATGGGCTGGATGGTGCGGTGGAGGGGAATAGTTGTTATAGTTGCAAGCTGGCTGCTGGGATGCGAAGTTTGGATCTGAGTACAAGGGGTAGGAGTGGCGTCTGCCGTGTTGTGCAATGGGCGGAACCATGTACGCCTGCGGAAGTTCGGTGATGGCGTCTTCGTTTTCCCGGCGGAGTTCTTTCTCTCTTTCTTGGTCACCAGCTGCTTCTTCTCGAATAAAAGCGGAATTGCGTTTACTGGCGACTCCCTGGAACATCTCGTTGATCCTGTCGTGAACCATGAGACCGCTGTGTGGCCGTGCTTGAGGTTCGGTCATTGGTTCCTTTCTTTTCGCGGCGGTAATGTAGAATTGGCACTGCACCGAGTTAGGCGGTGCGAATTCTCTGCATATTCTCAGTTCTTCCTTGAACCATTCCATAGTCTCCGGGCGCTTCAGAGCCCAAATCACCCGGACCGATCTTGTGACGGCCTTTCCGTCCCTCATTTTCTTGATCAGATCAAGCAGCTGGCTCGCAATCGCTGTGATCCCGCTTCCTCCAGCGAAGAAGACCACGTCGTTGAAGGCTGCCATCTCGCGCTGCATCCCTCCATAAGGACCGTCTAAAAACGCTCTGTATGTTTTGTATGGACCCTTCCTCAACGCAGTTTCGAGCACCTTCCGGGTAAAACCCCCGAACGGCCTGAACACAAGGGCCATATCCCTGTATTCTTCGCCGTAACTTGACGGGAAGTCATCACTGCACAGTGACGCAATGGTGAAAGGGTGGTTCTCGAAGATGGAAATGCCGGGCATTCGCAGATAGACATACTGGCCTGGCTTCCATTTCATCTGTGTGGGAATGGTAACCTTGATGGCATTTTCGGGGAGAATCGTGACGGCTGATTCCTCTCCAATCAACCATGACAATCGGAACGGATTTGACCAGTTGAGGTAGAAGAGTCTGACAAAACAGGACATAAGCCAGATCGCCACTGTGGCCCATAGGTAGTCCCAGGACGAGAGAAAATTCCTGGTGTGCCAGAAGAGCATTGCAACAAACACAATTGCTACTGGCAAATGCAGGAAGACGAAAAGCTCATACATCCAATTGCGCAGGACAGGAAGGGAGTGGACGCAGAGGAACGCCAAGGGTACAAAAGCTGCAACACCTGAACCATATATGTACATGTTTGTCGGAAAGTACGGTTGAAAAATCGGCAGAGCTCCATCGGACCAGATCGGCGTGATATAGAATGGGATGATGTGGACGAGGCTGAGGAGGAGACATAGGTAGCCAGCCCAGCGATGGAGGACATTGAGCCGTTCGTGGCCGATGCCGGTAAGCAAGGTGATAAAATTTGCCTTGGTGCTGAGTGCAACGATCCAAGGGACCATTGACACCGCAATCATACCAGCTCGAATCGCCAACGGCGGGGATCCATACCGAATGGTGGGATAGTATAGCGGTCGAGGGAGGAAACAATAAAGTGTGACGAACGTCAGGGCGGCGAGAACAATGGCTGTCACTCCCAGAGACGGAAACACAACTTCGAATTTCCAGATCTTGAGGACAGGAATTGGTCTATAGAATATCCATCTCATGAACGCAATCGTATTGTTAAGCGGAGCGATACTGGAGATAGAAGACTGCTGCTTTCGCTCCTGTAGCAGAGGACCATGAGCCGGAAAAAAACGTTTCGTAGAACTATCGGTGCAACCACTCGTGAGTTCATATTCGACTCCGGGCGATGTGTTATGTGACGCGTTCAATATCTCTTCTTTGTACAGCCCCGTTCGGATCTTATCGCCCCAGAGATGGTATATTCGGACAACTGTTGTGATGACAAGCAGAAGTATCGAGAAGTAAACCCATCCCCGAGCGTATTTACCCGATTTCGACCATGGATCTTCCTGGCTTGCAGCAATCTGTTCCGGAGAACTCGCGCTTGTGATCGGGACATTGATGCGCTTCGCCAGCGAAGCGACTGATTCGTATGCGCCCAACATAGTAACGGCCCCCCGTGATAGCCCCGTTGTCAATCGGGTGGACTAAGGTGTAGACCCCCTTCACTGCTGAAGAGTCGCTTTGCAGCTTTCAATGCCTTCCCCTACCGAATCCTCGCATGTGGTTCCCGCGGTCTGTTTCTTCATGCATTCGCACCAATTCGCTTCAATATGAACATGTCCGGCAGTTGACACTAGCAAGATATTACTAGTGGCAGTATCGGGTGTCGATCTCTCTCGGTCGCGTGTTGAGGCTTTCGTCGTAGTGGAAATTCGAGCGCGCCTGGGCACTTATATTTCTGGGGGCATTTCAGCCCTGCGGGGTTCCACAAGCGCTGCGGGTCGACATAGAAAAGCGACCAGGGTTGTGGTGAGAAGAATTCCTGCTTTCTCTTCGGTATATGTCCTTCGGTCTCAATAGTAGACGACTGAGACGGTCGAGACCGTGACCGTGGAGGAGAAGAACGCCAAAAGAGATATGGGATGAAAAAGGGAGAGGATCAGCAGCGACCTGGGTTTACCACAGTACACGTCTAAATGTACGCGGATACCGGAAAGCAAGGGCGCAGGAGATGTGTCCACTCCGCACGAGTCTGCTTCGATTGAATAATCGGTAATAAGAGTGCCGGGCAGCCGTGACAGACGGTGCCGTACCCTAACGTCCAATCTGGATGGTATGCTGAATGGAGTAGACTTCAAGGGTGGGACGTGATATCTCTTGCCTGAACATCGATTTTACCGCTAGACGCTCAAGCTCCCCCAATGGGCCAATATCCTGAACAGCGAGCACACCAAGCAGGTGCTCTTCACATAAGGTGCAGCGCCGGACATTGGTCAAGTCTTTGTCAAGTCTTGAGAGATACTACAATCCGACCCATCGTGCGGAGTGAGTACTCCGTCCGGATATCTGTGCCGGCATCGCACATTCGGGCAGCAGTCCACTTTTTCCCCTCCCCCTGCATCCTGCAAAGCTCTGCGAGGGGTCATCTGTAGCTAACCTATCCAACGTCGATCCGGAACCAGGTACCCTGCAGTTCTGCAAAGTCCAGATCCATAGTCAAGACTCGGAGAGGGGACCTGGACGGGCTGGACGAGTGATAGGTCATGGTTTACCGCCGTCGAGCACAGCTGTTGTCGAATAAAGACGGAGGATCTCCAATGAAATGTGATAGTGATCCTAGCTCCAGCGTTAGCGCGGATTTGGGGGTGTAACGATGGGAAACGAGCCTACCTGAGTGGACCGCGATTCTTTTTGTTCAACTCACGAGCAACGAGATTGGACGAGGGCTTGCGTGGTCTGCAGGAGACGACGGCGACTCCGCTGCTGGCGTTGCTTGACTGTGAGGGGCACCGTGATGCTTCTTCACATCTGCTGCTTCCACGGAGCATCTCAGGGCTGAGGATATCGATTACCAGAATCAGTCAAAGTCTTGGTACCTTATATAAGAACATAATTACTCCGTAATCCGCACAGATTAGGTTGATTGGTTTGTGTGGTGCCCATTTATGCGAAGTCTTCGGAGAAATGTTGCGCTGTCCAGCGTTAGTTTCTGGCGGGGGCGGACCACTGTATCTCTCCACGGAGTATTATGCTCCTTCAGATCCTGCACTTCGCATATAGCGCATAATACCCGTGATTTCAGCCTAGTATTAATTCAAGTTGTAGGCTACTTTGTCCCTGCACATATCCTGGTGGCGATTGCCTTGCTACACAAAAGCAGACTTTTTAGCAAAGTCGAGAACCCTCGACTCCAAAGCGCTACCAGACGCCCTTTTAGGGTTCCATCGATGCACCCTTCTCCTCAAAAGATAGCCGATAGCTAGGCGCGTGGCTTTTCATTAACCGGTCAAGGATATGTGCTTGATAATATATGCCGCACTCCACGACTGGGGGGATTGTGTGAAGCTCCCAATTGCCGCCGAGGCTGTCCCTGACGACTGATACTGTCATTTTTCCCGCCATGGTTCACGCTCTCATTCATACAACTCATGCGCTCCTCTACTATCAGGTTCATTTCCGATTGGATGTTGTATGTGCAGGATCCTGCAAGGTCCCGGTTCGGATTACACTGCCAGGCGCTTGTCTGGACGTCACTTGATAAGTGTGACTCCAGAAAGATGTTAACTATTAGATATACAGAGTCCTCGCGTATAGTGAAGGAAATGCTCAAATCAAAGGGAAAGTAGCCGTCATATTAATTCCAATGGAATAGTTGCAGGAAACCCTATGCATCCCAGGCGACTCCAAGAACATCAGGCTCAGCTGGAGTGACTGCTTTCTGTGGCGTACATTCAACATCAAAATGACCTTTCTGCCAGAGGCGACCACAGTCCTAACACCACTCCTAGCAGCAGAAGGCGCCTGTTTGATGTTCCACTTATCAGCCAAGTCATACTCGAGGAACCTTGCCATCGTCACCTCCTCGATCGCTCAAAAGAAATGGGAAAGGGTGAACATACACATCATGTGCTTGCAGCCGCCTACTTTCTCGATTCGAATTCGAGATCCGGGGTAAGGCTTTGTCGACTTCACGACGGTCTTCTCCCCAAGGAGAGATAGACGCGTTTCAAGTGAATATCGTGCTGCCAGGGTAGCAGAAGAGATCTTTCTCCTTTCTTCCTGCAGACTTTTTTTTCATTCTTAAGATCTTGTAGAAGCCCGCATTTAGCATCTTCGCTTGATTTACTGACATAGAAACCTCATCGTCTGTCCGTGACTTCATGACCTCGTATTCCTTGCAGGTAAGACCCTCGTGCCAAGGGATGTCTCGGTGGATGAAGCAAGTTTTCATTCCGCAAGATCCGCATATAACAATATGGTTCTCCCACCCACCTGCATGAAACTGGCCTGAGTCGCATTCTGAATTGGCGCACAGGATGAAATTTCTGTCTTTTTGAAGAACTTCCCTGTTGAATAGGGCATCGTATGCCTCGAATGTCTCTCTGCTCGCCCGCCGCCGCACTTCATCGTACGATAATATTGCCGGGCAGAGAGGACATGACAATGACACTGAACCTTCGGGTGCCACCTATATGTCCAGACTGCGGCGAAGACATTTCAGGCATATGTGTGACCCTGGTGCGCTCGTATGATTACAGTCTTGCGTGATTGGAAGTTCAGGAAATAAATCCCACGGGAGGGGTTCGAGGCAGCTGACGCACATAAGGGATTGTGATTTTGGGGCTTTAGAATCGGCATTTCCTGTATTGATGCTGGGCAGCGGCACCGGCTTCTTTTCCAATAACGATAGGACTGCATTTGCCGTGGTCGCATCGCACCAGTAACGTATATCACCGAGGGCGTCGCAGGTGAAATCTGCTTGAGACAGCCTACTCGAATCTTCGACATGAGGAAGGTCCCCTGTTGCGGTCCTGGGGTTTAATTTCCGTGGTCGAACAGTGACAATTTCTAGTCGCGAACGACGATAACAGTGGATACACGATTCGTCTGCCGACTCCAGAAAGGGTACTGTCAGCGCTATAGATGCTAGTCCTGTCTTCCGATTGACGTTGCGAGAGTGGACCTCCGAGCAGTTGAAATCATGCCCTGACGACTTGTGAGCATATTACTCATGTTCTCTCGTCTTGAACTGAGCCTCCTTCTTCTAGATCTCGAAATCGCTCATAAGCCATCAAGGAAAGTCGTGTCGATTGAATTTTCACTGAAATGGTGACGAAGAATTAGGAGATCATCGCACTGTTTAAGTGAGAATATCGGCCGTGGCACTCCATGCTGAATGTGGGAACAGTACTCTTTCAACTCCAGACAGAATTCGAATGCACGATGGCCTTTTCATTGCTGATTCAGCCTGTCCATCCCTCGACGGTCAAGCATCGTCATCAGGAAACTAGTCCAAATACGAGACATCTAACCAGTCGCGCCACACGCCTGCCGCGATTTAGCTTCGGGGGTCTCTCCCTATCTTATAACGTTCGTCCATCGTACAGATTACAGTCATATCCTTTCTCGAAGAGAGCCGGCGAATATGTCAATAGTAGATGGATCCGACGAGGTTAGCAGGCAAGAAGAATCAAAATGATATAGAAAACAAGCAATCCTATCCACAACCTGCGTATCTGAATAACAATCTCGCTCTGAAGACTGGACTGTTCATAATTGATCTCCTCAGTTGGCAATTTCTCATTGGAGCAGCAGAAGCGGTTCTAGAGAGCGCGGCAATGAACCATTTCATTTAGTAAATCACGCAGGCATGACATTGGACTGTATTAATTCTAATCAGGCCAATGACAGGAATGAACTCTAAACCAGACCGCCAGTTAGCCCACAATTCGTGTTTATAATTAGAGAACGGAAGCGATCAACGGACGAGGTTGATTTAGATCGAGGGGGCCGAAATTATATCCGCTGACCGTCAATGCTCACCGCCTTCGACGTGGAAACCATTCTGCCGCACGAAATGCAGCGCTCTTCGACGGAGCGCAAAGCAGTTTTTCTGGCTCTTACATCTCCACGTCGGATCTCTTACCGTTTCAGATCACGCTTATTCGCTTTCTGAAACTTTGACCATGGCGCCTGCTGCAGCTGCAGCAGCGCAGCCGTCCCCAGCGGTCCCCAGTCACCCACCACCATCCCTCGCTCTTCCGCCGTCGCAATTCGCCAGACTCCAACCTCACGCCTACCTCCTCGCCCATCTATCGCCTCCTGCCTCGAGCAATCAGCCGTCTATACGTGCCAATGGTCGCTCCCCATTCCAGTTCCGCGTCACCTCCGCGAACGCGGGCTCGCTGACGCACACGAACGGCAGCGCCGTCGTGAGAGTCGGAGACACAGCCGCGGTCTGCGGCGTGCGTGCGGAAATCCTACACACGGACGACATCGCAGCATGGGGAGTATCTTCGTCTTCGGGGGCCGCGAAGCGGAGGAAAACGGGAGAAGATAGCGCGGAGGACGTGGACGAAGACGACGACTCGCACATCCGAGATTTCAACCTCCTCGTACCAAACCTCTCTCTGAGCACGGGCTGCGCGCCTGGCTTCATCCCCGGGGCGCCGCCGTCTGCCATCGCGCAGTCGCTCTCGCATCAGATCTTGGCCCTCCTGCACACATCCCGTCTTGTCCGCGCGGACGATCTGCGCATCTGGTACCAGCCGCCCGATCTCGCCGCCATGGAGCGGCACAACGAGGGCGAGCAGATGGAAACGGAAGAAAATGAAAAAGAAAAGGAGTCCTCAGAGCCCCCAAAGAGGGAGATAAAGGCCTTCTGGGTCCTCTACATCGACGTGCTGATCATCTCCCTCGCGGGGAATCCCTTCGACGCCGCCTGGGCGGCCATCTTGGCTGCATTGCGCAATACGAGGCTGCCCAAGGCGTGGTGGGATGCCGATAACGAGATGGTGCTCTGCTCGGACGAGCCGTCCGAGGCGAAGAAGCTACGGCTGCGGGGGTTGCCCGTCGCGAGCTCGTATTGCGTCTTCGAGGCGGACGCCGCCGCTGGATGGAGGGCGGTTATCATCCCCGACGCTGACCAGGAGAGGAAGGAGAAGGAGTCTGCTGCGGCCACTGGCAAGAGCAAGAAACGTACAGAGCAGAGATGGATTCTCGCTGACCCGGACGGCTTCGAAGAGAGCCTGTGTCAGGAGAAGATATGCGTGGTCGTCGACAAGGATGAGAATGCCGGCGGGAAGACGAAGATCGTGAAGATGGAAAAGAACGGCGGGTTGGCCGTCGACAGGGACGAGTTGAAGAAGCTCGTCGAAATCTCAGCAGAGAGATGGGATCAAATAAAAAAGATCTTAGACGATTTGGAGTAATCTCAGCTCGTCTTGGGGAAAAATGATAGGCGTAATGATACCACTATTGTCAACTAGTTTCATATTGAAATTCAAAAAGTCTAGAATTCTTACAAGTCATGCCATTTAATCTATCCTGAGACCGATACCCTTTTAACATTTTTCCAGTTCCTCTGGTCCTTAACTCCAAAAATAATACAATTAAGTTACAAGAACATGAATACCAAACCCAGCCATCAAGTGCAGTCATGAATTGTCATGTTTCTTCAACTTCCACAGAGGAAAACACAAGCTACGAGGCTTTCTTCCTGGGACTCAGTCGTCTCCTCTTAGCGGGGGACTCGCCGTCTCTCCCGGGTGAGACGGGCAAAGCATATGGCTCGTCATTTTCACTTGGGGACGAAGGGCTGATTTCCGAAGAGCTTTTCAGCTGCGGTGTCTTCTTATTTCGATGAAGTCGGATAGAGAAAAATATCAGCTCGGAGGATGTGTCGTCATCACCATCATGCTTGCCGCGAGGTTCTCTCGAAGCACGATCGCTCGGTCTCTCTGCTTCCCTCGAAGTAGCCTCGTCGACGTCAGAAGCATCTTTTGTCGCTGGAGGAGACAAACTGGCCTCGTCTTTGGCTCCTTCTTTCGCTCTGGGTTCCGCCACCTGCCCATCTTTCCCCAACGTCTCCGGTTTCAGAGCCTTGATGTCCCCAGACAGAATACGGACGAACAGACTTCGCGCGGGTGCTTTTGCTTTCTTCTCGGTCGATTTCTTCTCTTCCCTTTTCTTTTCCTTCGTATACTCTTCATCTTCTTGGGAGTCCGAGAAATTCCACATTTCCCTGATGTCTCCCTTGAAAAGGGCCGTTCCCCACAATGAGATAAGAACCCCTGGGACGAGATAGAGAAGAGCTGGCTGGGCACGATTTGAGTACTGCATGCCAATCAGCGTGGCAATCATACCAATGACATAGCCGACGAGACTGGCGTGGAAATATGTCTTCGGGAAAGATTTGGCGTCATGGTATGGAGGTTCCAGCTCGGGTCCGTGAGGGGATGGCATCTTTCGAACCCAAAACCGTTCGCCCCATCCCCCAGTTGCGGACTGATATTGAGGCTTAACGAAGCCTTTCTCATTGCCCTCGACCTGCGCCTTCAGAATACCTTTCTGCCTGTAGTACATGTACAGATCAAAGCGCAACGCCAATCCAACCATCATGCCCGGTATGACGATATCACCTAACCCGAGCATCGCCAGCGAAACAACATCCGGAGCATCCGGGCTAGGTGGACGGGGAAATAATAGCTTGATTGGCACGTCCAATTTCGTCGCCACTGTCACCATCAGTGGAGTGAAGAAGACAAAGTAGATATCATAGAAGAACAGCGATCCCAGAATCAGTGATCCTGTCCAAAAGGTCGAGGGTGTCATGAATTGCAAGGCACCATAGCAGAAGCTGAATCCAAGAAAGTTAGTCAGCCACCACGGTTTCTTCACAAAAGCGAAATAAGCGACAACAGCCAGAGCAACACCTCCGCTCACGACATCAAGGAGGTCGAAACGGCTTTTGATGTCAATGATGCCGCGTACATGAGCGCGGAGAGTGGCTTTTTGATATGCAAGGCCGCGATACGACCATAGTGCTTCAAGAATCCAGTTCGGGAGAGGAATGGACCCGAGAACCCCAGGAAGAGGAGACTTCCGTACTTGGACGACTTCAAGATCTGGGTTGTCCTTTCTCGCAGTCATGAAAACGTGTTCCGATTGCTTGACTCTCCAGATCTTGCCAGCATACCTGTATCGCGCCGGAAAGATGAAAGACCTCAGGATCAAGAGCCCATCTTTCAAGAAAGCTATGGCAAAGACTATACCCATCTGTGAAAAGTAAAAGCTCAAGATCTTGTTCAGAATGGCTGGGTCCTCCAGCCATTTGATCACAAGGTATAGGCCACCCAACGTAAGACCGGCTATCAGAGGAAACATCAGAGCATCCGATGGCTCCAGGCTTTCCATTTTTTGTAGAGTACCCCTTTCTCCTTCATCTTCCTCTTCACTTCCAGACTCGTGCCCATCCTTACGCCTTTTCGGAGGTTTCGCGGCCGACGAAGGTCTTGACAAGGATGCATGCGAACCTATGTAGATAGGGAAGAGAGCGGACACAAGAAGATGTCCGTACGTCGGGAGGAGGGGCTTAACAATAGTGAACTGGTAGATTGCATGGCCCAGGAATTCCGCGAAAGGACTGACTGTAGTATTCGTATTCATCTTGGTTTAGTAGACAAGGCGGCACAAACGTAGCACGGAGAGGGTCAATGGGAGGAGCTCGGGAGATATAAAGAAATTGAAAGAAAAAGTAAGCTCTGACTCTATAAAGCCATCTGGTCAGAGTTTAAGCCATGGTTGCAGAGAGCTGCGTATGACTGTTAAGCTCCGAGGATGGTACTTCAGAAGAGCTGTCCGTATTTAGCTCGCTGCCTCGTTGCCAAGCCTTGAAAGCAACTCCGCGCAGGTACCCTCGAGAGGTCCTGAACATCACAGCAGCTCCGCGACTGCAACCCCTTCGCCCGTTACCGAAGATAAACTCTGCGGCATTTTTAGATATAACCAGCCATGGCAACCGATGTGGTTTTTGACACAACGATGGTAATTGCATTCTAGACTATCTCCCCGCGATCTCGCGACTGACGCGCTACAGGGCACCTTCACCGTAGAACTCTACAATGACCACGCACCCAAGGTTTGTATACGAAGTTTTCACCAGGGAAGAGTGCTTCGCTAATTGTTCCGTAACTCCAGACGTGTAAAAACTTTGCAACGCTTGCTCAACGGGGCTACTACAACAATGTCATCTTCCACCGCATCATCCCCAACTTCATGGTACAATCTGGCGACCCGACTGGCACTGGCAGAGGAGGCACCTCTATCTACGGCGACAAATTTGAAGACGAAATTCATCCGGGGCTAAAGCACACCGGGGCAGGGGTTCTGAGCATGGCAAACAGCGGGCCTAACACGAACGGTAGCCAGTTCTTCATCACACTCGCACCCACTCCGTGGCTGGATGGAAAACATACGATTTTTGGCAGAGTGAAGAGCGGTATGAGAGTGATCCAGCGGATGGGACTCGTGAAGACCAATTCGGAGGACAGACCGGTAGACGAGGTGAAGATTATACGGGCCAGAGTCGTGGAGGAGGGTGCAGAAGAGTGAGGTCAAGTCCACCTGCACGCGATGCAGACAGTATCAGTCCATATCTGACAATTGGCGGGTACATCGTCTTCGCCCGCCTATAACCACCTTAGGGGGGTTGAAAGCCTGCCCATAACCTTGCCCTGGCTGCATACTACGGAAATGCCCAGGCGCAGTCGAGTTTGAGCGCACAGTCCAAGGGAATACCGGGTCGAGCTTGCCAGCGATACTCTGCAAGAGCCCAGAGAGGCATCACAGGAATATTACGTCCCCTGCTGGCAGGCTGATCTAGGTTTGCTACTAAAATCAACGGCTGATAGCTAGGAATGTATCACCACAAACGAACCGCTTCTATCAGATGTCTCCATCCAGAGCAGCAGATACAGGGTGACAAAGATTGTATCTACCACTCCCATAGTAACAACAAGACCAATGAAGGCTTGTTAACAGGAAACAAGACTGCCAGTCATAGTAGCAGCATGTTCACGCAGAGCGCCGGGAGTGGTGTACTGGTGAAAAGCAACATTCGATGTGCCGAGTGGAATTTGATGTTCGGTCCATGGCACGGGCCCCTAACCTGATTTGGTTTGGTGCGGGAACCGCCGCCAACACTGCACGCAGCACACCGAGCGCCCAGGTGAGAATGCAAGTCACGTGTCGACTGGTTTGTGTATGAGATGGGACGCAGATTTTTCCACATTATGGTCGATTTTAGTACTCTTCTTGGTAACATGATGTTTACCTGCTCAATGATCTCGTCTGTAACTCGAAAGCATTTGGTTAAGTTATAATAATGTCCTCCTGTACAGTACACAGAATATGTGCCTAGTAGTCTGAGGAGCAAATGCGAAACTGCTCAACACCGCATTTGGTTCATCATTCACAGAAAGAACGCATAAAACTTAAGTGTTATTGCAAATCAACACATTTAACCATCCTGGTAAGAAAATCCGTTTTAAATTTTGTCTGGCCCGAGGAAGCTGTTGGAAACCTTGAGAGCTCTAGTGAACACGTGACCCACTAGTGCCTAACGATTAAATCTGCAGAGATTTTGTTTCCCACCACTTTCTTTTCTTCCCTCCTTTGTCCTCTCGAGCATATTATCCTGCCCCTGTACAGATGTCTGTACAGATGAGTGGAGGATATCTGCTTCGAGAGAACCTTCTGTTCGCCTCCCATCCAACGTGATGACAGTTGGGATTGCAGGGCACAGCAGAGCGTGAGCCAACAATTTGGAAACTAGATCTCTGACCCCAACATGGAGTCACTCGCAGAGACACAATGGGATGTAGTAATATCCGGAACTGGGCTGGCCCAGTCTCTTCTGGCGCTGTGAGTTGCTTCTTTTGTCCTGCTTCTGAGGTCCTAGTGCATTGCTAACCTTTGCGACAGAGCCCTGTCCCGGTCCGGTAAGAAAGTGCTTCATGTGGACAAGAATCCGTACTATGGCGGTGCGGAGGCAGCTTTCAGTCTTCAAGAAGCGCAGGAGTGGGTTGATAGGCTGAGACAAGGTCAGAATTTTTCCATGGCTGATGGCCCGCACGCGCGTCGTGTGGTTGCTGTTTCAAACCATGCTGACGGCTCCTGATAAGCCAGAACCGGGCCGGGCACCGTTTGAGGATGTTTCTATTTACTCTCCGCCAGTGGAGTCTGGAGCGTCGAAGCTCTCATCCTCTCGGACCTATACGCTCTCCCTATCCCCACACCTTATTTACTGCCGTTCACAGCTGCTACCAAGCCTTGTGTCTTCCAAGGTCTATCGACAGCTGGAGTTTCAGGCTGTCGGAAGCTGGTGGATTTACCGGTCTCCAAGCGCCGTAGAGGCCGATGGGACCGACTCTGCCAGTCTACAGCGCGTGCCGAGTAGCCGAGAGGATGTCTTCGCTGACGATAACATCAGCGCGAAGGCGAAGAGAACGTTGATGAAGCTCTTGCGCCACATCAGCCAACCTCCGCAGGAGGAGGATTCCTCGGCTGCCGAGAAAGAGGATCTTGACTTACCATTTGCAGATTACTTGGCCTCCAGGTTTCAGATTCCATCTGAACTCTACGATCCTTTGCTCTCTCTTTCTCTGTCCCAATCCTCCCCTCGGCAGACCCGCGCTAGTTATGCCGTTCCTCGGATAAAGAGGCATCTAGCATCCATTGGAGTCTATGGACCTGGCTTTGGCAGCCTCCTCGCCAAATGGGGCGGCGGCTCTGAGATATCTCAAGTGGGCTGTCGTGCACTCGCAGTGGGCGGCGGGGTGTACGTTCTAGACAGAGGCATTCAATCGGTCACGCCCTCGAAGGATGAGACCGATGATCCTTGTCTTGTGTTGGAGCTGTCTAATGGAGACTCCATCCGGACAAAATTCGTGGTCGGCTCTCCGTGGGATCTTCCCGCTGAAACGCTGAAACAGCAGCCCAGCTGCCGAAAGGTGGCGCGTTCAATCAGTGTTGTGTCTTCGTCCCTTGATAGCCTTTTCCCTGCAACATCAGAAGGCGGTCCAATCCCTTCAGGAGCAGTTGTCGTCTTTCCCGGGAACACGCTATCTGCAGCGGACGATGCCCCTCCCGTCTATCTTTTAGTTCACTCAGGTGACACAGGTGAATGCCCTGTAGGACAGAGTAAGTAATCCTTTTTCATAATTGCCCCATCTTCGATCAAAAACACAGCTCTTCCATGATGACCGTCAAAGAATACTTATCTACATTGCCTGCAATTGCATTGATGAAAAACTCTTAACCTCTGACAGCCTGATGAAGAGCTTCCCCTCAAAGCATGTTTTTCTCCTGCTCTTTCGGAATTCACATCGCTAACTGATGATGCTCTATAGGTGTGGTCCACGGTAGTGTGTCGCTCCCCGGGGAGGAGGGTCAAACCCTCCTCGATTTGGCAGTTCAGAAGCTGTTGCAGAACTTTACTTCCGGGGACGGAACGCCCACGGTGCTGTGGTCTTTGCGGTACACCCAACTCGGACTGACCAGCGAAGACGGTGACGCCTCGCGTACTGTCTTGTCTAGTTCTGTCTCCGATAAGATCCTGTCCTTCCCGCCACCCAGTTTGGAGCTCGCGTTCGACGACGGGCTGGTCGACGCGGTGAAAACGGCGTGGAAGGCAGTGATGGGGGACGAGGCAAAGGATGAAGAGTTTATGAAGTTTGAAGATCGACCAGGCATCGAAGAGGAGTGACCGTAGTCGTTTGTAACATGATAATGAACAAGAACCTAATTTCTATATGTAACAAGAGGTTGATTCTATCTCTTCCCTCTATGTAATAGTCGATCGATGGTCTTTCCACCCTTCTAGCATTGTGAACATGATGAAGAGGTCAATATAAGTAACCATGTAAACTGGTCGACGGGCAAGCGCGTAAACGAAGTATCCATCGACAGGTAGAACTTACCATGTCATCCAAGTACACGAAAAAGAAAAGAATGAACGAATGAATGAATGAATGAAAAGGAAACAAGACAACCCAAATCGGAACTGCATTCTGCGTTCCTTCCTTGAGCCAAGATAGATCTATGGAAGTGTCGAAACATGCGAAATGTTTCAAATATAGAGATACACAAATATCTAAATTTCTAGCCACACTGCCATTCTGCCACACAAACAGACAGGCCAGCAGGCAGCGGTATCATGACACCCTTGGAAAGTCAGGGTCAAGCTGGATATATAGAGAAAGCATGACAGGTGGAGTCTATTCTTGATTCTTCTGTTTCTTGTCTGCCTCATTCCTGATCTTTGGTTTTTGCGTCCGGTAGATTATATATCCACTGCCTTATGTATACAATGGATGGATCCTGTTCCGTTTACTCCATACAGGAGTAGGTATGTATCCTGTTCCTGTTTCGGAATTAATAATCCAGAATCTGGAGATGTCTCTCCATATACATACACAGTACACATACACATCACATAGCAATATACGGTACATACATACTTCCTTCCACTGTGGACAGTCATCAGAGACAAGAAATGGATAAAATGAAATGAACAGCCATGGCATGTCATGACACAACACACCAAGCTAAGCTCTTCATTCATGCATGCAATAAATACATTATACCTGGTTACACAACAGCAATGCACAACATTCTTGGCGATCCATCATCTATCTGGCTTACTGTATGTACAACACGGGAGCTGGAGCCTTGTTTCACTACTACTACTACTACTACTACTACCGAGTGGGGGAGTGAGGGTAAGAGAGAGAGAGGAAGCATTACAGTATTATTATTATGTAGGCACGACTCTGATGTCAGGGCCAGGAGCAGCATATTAACGAGTCCTGAGGACCGCAGGCTATATATGTAATGTACAGTATGTATGTACAGTACGTGGTTAAATAGGTGAACATCTCCATACAGTTCTCATCGTCGAGTTGATAAAAATAGAAGACCGCCCCGTAGGTAGCGATCGAAGAATGGCCCCAGTACCGGTACCGGTTCCGGTACCGCGGGTTTATACCTAGACACCGTGACCCCCTGTCTGTGGGCGGTAGCATCCGCTGAGTATCTACATACCTACTTGAGTATATGTACGTGAGTACTTCAAGGTCGTACATACATGGATAGCAGTCTTGGGTCGGCATCCGCAAACCTGCAGTGCCTAAAAAAAGAAAAACGGCGCTGCCATGTTTGTATCTCCGGAGTACAGAGTACGCTTGGTGTGCTCCGCCGTAGTGCGGGGAACAAACCCAGCCGAACGAACCGGGCGCCGGGCCGCGGCAGCGCTTGCGAAACCTCTGTTTCAGAGTCCAAGGTTATCGGTGGACGACTGACGGGTTCGACATGAAACATCGCCCGCGCCGGACTGGGGATCGCATGACATGTTTGAGAGCCATCTGGCTTGGTACCAGCCACGGCTGGGCAGATTGGCCGTGGAAGGACGCTGACGGTCGCAACGCCGCCGCCGCTGACGTGCGAGGATCTGAGATGCCGAGGGCGGGGGAACGATTGGGGACAAGGGTATCCTTGCTCCGAATCTCGATCCAGGGACACGCCACGCTCGCGTCGTACGTCAGATCCCGCTGTATAACAGGGCTAAAAAGCTTGTTTCTCCAAAGGGAAGCAGCAGCAGCATGAGGTCGATGATGAATAAGCCCAAGCCCCAGCCGGAGAGATAAATGATGATCGGATCGGATCTCTCCTTCCTGTCGAGTAGTTGAAACGTGGCGGCATGGGAAATCTTTTCGGCGCCGTGATTCGGGACTACTGTCGCATCCCGGCGCACTGGGCATGGTTCTTACCATCCGATCGACGGCGATGCTTGGCCCTGCATTAAGTGATCATAGCTCCGGTCTTGGGCGCTTATGTCTTGGACAAGCCTCCAATCTGATCAAGATGGTGCTGCATGGTCAAGTCTTGGTAGTACAGAGGGGTGCACGAACACTCTGACCAGTTTGGAGTCGAGTGCGGGGTGGCGTCCCTGGGGAAAAAAAAGTACCGACGTCTTGACCCTCACATGCACGAGAAAAAAAAAAATTTTTACCACATTACAGATTGATGCAACTGTGCAGCCGAGCCGTTACGCAGAATCAAAATTGTACGACAAGACGCCAGGATTATTGCCTCTGCTGTCGCACCATACGGGTATTGCATCATCGGCCATTTGTTCCGACCGCGGTAGGCATTCGGGAAGCGATGCAGTTGGTAGCCGCAGGACGCGACGCAACAGTGGGATTTATTTCCCTGGCATTCAGATCGATTCTCGTGCCACCATCGTAGGAATCGACTCGAGAGGCAGGATGGCCGCCCAGGAACATCTGTACGGAGTCGGACACCGAGGTTCAGGACACGGCACCGCCACGACGGAGCACACAAGGTACGGAAACGGAAACCTGCTGGAAGCCCGTGGGAATGGGAGAGAGGAATGATATCTTATCTGCGGAGCATTCCATCAAGACCAGCGACCGATCTGGCAATCCCCCGACCAGGAAGGTATCCTTTCTTTTGCTGAGGTGGGACGCAAGGTGCAGTGGCGTAGTGTTTCTGGAACACGAGCTCCGATCGGTGGCCGACAGGCTACAACAGGGTCTCGGTGCGGGTGACGATCAGGGGCCGTTCCACAGAGGAGGGAATATCATGAAGGGTGAGAATCCAAAAAGCGGGATGGACGATGGATGATCGGCTTTCATTTACCTGCCGTCGAGCGGAGGCCGGGAACGAGCGGTCCCCACCCGCATAAAGTCTGTGAGACCGGTCCCTCCACCGGCAATCAGGGAGATGGTGCTTCTCGTTCCCATCCATCGCCGGACCAGACGAATGGAGAGATCATGTCGAGAGATGCAGCATTTCGAGCGCCAGGAACGGCAGGAGCGACAAGGGGCCGGCTCGCTGGGGCAAGCGTTCCGCTCGCACGGGCAGGCGCGACCGATCGCCGACGCGCGGCCCGTGGGGCGCCAAGACTGCAGGCACGGCGGCGGAACCAGGGTTCGCGGGCCGGGATGGCTGGCGGCGTCGCACCACCGGCCGGCGGATCTGGGCCATGACGACGATGACGAGGAGAGCCAGAAAACACGCCGGAGGCCGTGGGTATGGGGCTCGGGGGGCGTTTCACGCAGCATCCCTTGGGAGCCTGTGTGGGTAAAGGCGGTGGCACCGTGGCACGGGAACGACATGACGATCCGCCAAGAGGGACGGGACACACGATGCCGGTGGAGCGACGTCGGCAGGCCTGCGCGGCCGATCGCCCGCCGCCAGACCCAATCGCGCGCCCCCGTGGGCTCCGCCGTGCAGAATCCCCTCGTCTCGTCCCGTCGTCCGTATCGATAACTACCTGCTCCTGCAGGAGGACTCTCACTTGATCCTCCCGACGCCCTGCTCCCTCTTCCTCCCTCCTCCTCGACCGACCCTGGCGCGCTCCGGCTTGCGAGAAACGACCCTGCTTCGGCCTTCTCCCCCCCCCTCCTCCCCCCAGGCCCGGCCGCTTCTTCCGCTCGCTTTTCTGCTTGCTCTTTCCCCTGCGCCCTCGCCCGCCAGCGTGGACCCCCCATCTCCCCTCTTCTCTTTTTCCTCTTTTCTTCTTCTTCTTTCCTCTCTTGTGTCGGTGTCGCCGGTCACGACCTGCCTCTCCCTCCATCCCAGGCATCTTTGCCCGCTTCGTTCTTTACCATCTGTCGTTACCGCTCGTTCGATCCGTTGCATGCCGTCCGCTGTTGACGGCGCGACGAGGCACCTCTCCACCGTGCCACGCTCTTTTCTATGACACACAAACCGTCATACCCTAATATCCCCGTCAGGATGCCGCTCGTCAGGCTCAAGACCCTGTTCCCCCTCATCGCCCTCTTCTCCATCGCCTTCTTCTTCTGGGCCATCGACCGCTACGACCAGGCCGCCCTGCTGCGCTTCAAGCGTCCCCTCGACCGTCTCTCGCCCGCCGGCCAGTCCCAGACCCAGCTGCCGCCGCAGCAGGCGTCCCAGGGCTGCGAGGTCGATCCCGCCGCCCCGCCGCCGCTGTCCTTCCCCGCGTGGCTCCGGCGCAAGAACTACACCCGCGCCTACTTCCGCCCGCACCATGTGAGCCCTCAGACCGAGTTCAGCTCCCTGGAGGATATCGAGGTGCCTGTGCTGCCGCCCTTCCGCGCGTTGGACCGGGGCACCCAAGTTGCGGCCGAGAACGCGGACCAGACCCTGCCGTGCCCGCCCATCATCGACGTGGACGTGGCTGCGGACCTCCCCACGGACGAGACCGAGAAGATGCTGTTCGGCTTGGCCACGACGGCGGACCGTCTGGACCGCCTGCTGCCGTCCCTGCTGTACTCGTTCGGTGACTCCAGGGCCGGCATCCTCGTCCTCGTCCCCGAATCCGACGACGACCTCTCGGCCCAGGAGACGTACTTCCGCACCCGAGGCCTGGATGTGACCATCAAGTCCTCCCCGCTCGAGTTCACCGCGCGCTACTTTGGCCTGGTCCAGGCGTTCGCGGAGCACATCCGAACGAAGCGCCCCAACACCCGCTGGGTGTGCTGGATCGATGACGACACCTTCTTCCCCTCGCTCGCCCACATCGCGGAGCAGCTGAAGCTGTTCGACCCGTCCAAGAAGCACTACATCGGAACCCTGTCGGAGGCCAGCTGGCAGGTCGACACCTTCGGGCACATCGCCTTCGGTGGAGCCGGTGTCTTCGTGTCCGTGCCGCTGCTCAACGTTCTCGAGACCGTGTACGACGAATGCCAGTCGTGGGGTGAGCAGCCCGGTGACCAGAAGCTGGGCCAGTGCATTGAACGCTTCGGAGACACCCCTCTGACGCTGTGGCCATCGCTGTACCAGATGGACATGAAGGGCGAGGTGGACGGCGTCTACGAGTCCGGCCGTCGGATCGACTCTCTGCACCACTGGAACAGCTGGTACACCAAGGACGTCGTCAAGATGAGCGCCGTGGCGGCCGCCGCGGGACGTCGATCGGTCCTGCGCCGCTGGGTCTTCGATCAGGAGGAGGTGGTCAACAACACCACCGGCAAATCGGTCCGCTCCTTCTGGGTCCTGACCAACGGCTATTCCATCGTCAAGTACACCTACGACGAGAACACTCCGGATGACGCCATCAACTTCGATCACACAGAGAAGACGTGGGAGGAGGATCCCCGTGGCTACGAGGCCCGTCTCGGACCGCTGCGACCCAAGGACCAGCCGGGTGTCACCAAGGAGCGCTGGCTGCTGAGCGACGCCGTTGTGTTGGGGGACAATGTGCACCAGTTCTACACCCGAGAGGAGGAACATGGCCACAGCATCATCGAGCTCGTGTGGCTCGGCCCCAAGGGCGGCGGTGGCGCCGGCGTTGGCGGTGGTCAGACCAAGTTCGATTAATTCATTCATTGAACCCGGCTGGTCCCATGGCATCTTCTCGATAGCTCCCATTCTTGCACATGATTTAATGTTGAGGTCGCATCTCAAAAGATTACCCGATTACCCACGGTGTCACTTTTCATGCATTTTGCGTGTTTTAAGTCCTTTTAGTGGTCATTTGTCAGGCGTTCTATTGGCGGGTTGAAGAAACGGCGCAATCAAAGAACGGGCAATGGTGGTTGTTTTTTTCTACTAGCGAAGAGCATCTCTCTTCCGAGCATCCATGCCTTCATCTTACATCTTGTCCGCCGACTTGACTAGCTGCAGTGCTTGCCCTGTCTCCACATGCAGGCACGGGGCGGGCGGACACACTCCACTGCAGCAGGTATCCACCCCTCGCGAGCCTTGTCATGTCCCTTTTTCTTTCAACGTTCTCCAAACTCGCGCTGCTTCATGTATTAATTTTTTTTTTTTCTTTCCCTCACTTCCTCGACTGGTTACGTCCCCATGAGTGAGGCACATACCGGCATCTGTATAGATAGACTTTTCCTTTTTTTAATGACCTTTCCATTTCAGTCGGGTCTGAGAATTTAGGGTTTCTTGCCGGCTAGGTTAGGTAGCTGGCTATTTTCTTCCGTCGCGGTAGAGTAGAACGGGCAGGCGTTATGAGTCAGGCCTGGTAGGGTAACAGTGTATTACGCATCAAGCTTCTGTCCATGGCATCTTCATTTATCCGCTCTGTCCGAAGGAGGGGTATAGTCCGTATTGACGATGTTAGCTTGAGCTTGCGCTAGGGAGGGAGAATGCTCCCATCGGGTCAGCTAGGTCGTCCTGTCCCGCTGGTGCTTCAAAAGCAGACGCAGACGGGGCGGAGGTTCCTTGCCCGGTGCCTTTGCATCCTCGGTCCCGTGCCCTCGTCTCACCGTCTCACGGGACCTGACGCATCATGGGCAGCGACGCTGAGCAGCTCTCCGGCCACACTCACATCATCCTCCTGTCTTCCTTTCACCAGTCTTACCAAAAGAACGGCTCTGTCCCTTTGACGGGGCTGAATACGGCCACGATGTCAAAATACTGGAGGAGAGGTATAACATTCGGGTTGAGATGGAGGACGAGAGTGATGATGATGGCGGGAACGAAGCTTGAAACGAGCTCTCCTTCTGCTGCCCAATCCTATCTACCCATGCATACTGTACATACATACATACTTCAGATATGACAGCAGAGTATTAAGGAAAAAAAAATCGACTATCGGAATCCAATTGGATGTTTTTTTTGGCGACGGTATTGGACATCCAGGTTAATATGGAGCTGACAGAGCACGCAGAGAGACATAAAACTAATACAAGATCGGACTCGATGACTCGATTCCCTCACGGGTTCTACCCTTTCTACTATTACTATCTACCTACCTAGGGATAACGACAGATCATCATGCGGCTGCGCGACAAGACCTCCACAACTGGGACGCCTTCTTCCTAAGCAAACGGAGTTCCCCCCCATCGCGCGCATGGTACATGTATTCTGGAACGCGCACAACGCTCCGTTCAACACAGCATCTGGACGTAGTAGTCCCCGACTGGGACATGTTCCCCATGACTTTCTCCGGATTCCACACCCGCGGGCCGGTGCGGCTCTGGGGAAGGAGGGGGGGG
>Ga0207841_1000165_pt1 | contig 52870 bp, 51 predicted proteins | sample HigsolmetaGSP18D_FD_184846 | JGI IMG/M metagenome (GOLD analysis project Ga0207841, IMG submission 184846) | High solid enriched microbial communities from the Joint BioEnergy Institute, USA - SP1-8-D (SPAdes) | ecosystem: Engineered > Bioreactor > SSF (Solid state fermentation) > Aerobic >... | reverse complement strand
ATATTTTTTGACAATGTGTCCCCCATAATTTTTTTTAAAAATTATGGGGGCTACATTAGCCCGTAATTTTTTTTTTAATTAAGGGGACAATGTGGCCACCCGGCCCGGAGGGCCGGGGGCTACATTATCAAAAATATTTTTTGACAATGTGTCCCCCATAATTTTTTTTAAAAATTATGGGGGCTACATTAGCCCGTAATTTTTTTTTTAATTAAGGGGACAATGTGGCCACCCGGCCCGGAGGGCCGGGGGCTACATTAGCCCCGAAAAAAAATAAATATTTTTTTTTGGGAAATTATGTTTTATTAAATTAATATAAAGATAATCTTTGTAAATCGCTATTTAGTACTGTACTGCTACTATTAAAAAAAAAATGAATTATAAATTTTTAAGTTTAATTATTAATTGATTTTAACTTTACAGCATATGTAAGGTGTAACTTAGATAAAATATTCTGTTATTAAAAAAAAAATAAATTTATATTTAATGTTTAAACAATAATAGATGTTTTATTAGTAGTAAATAATAATTATTAATATCTTAATGTCTTTAATATTATTATTATTGGTACCTTTAATTGGTATAAGTCTAGTAACAATAGAGGCAAATTATGGTTTATCTTTTATGAATAGTTTAAGGATAAAATCTATTGCTTTGGTTACTTCAATAATTAATTTAATTATTTCTTTAGTTATATTTATATTATTTGATTTTAGTAGTAAGCAGTTTCAGTTTATAGAAGAACACTATCAAATAAGTTATTTTGATATATATTTAGGAATAGATGGTCTATCAATATACTTTGTATTGTTAACAACAATAATAATACCTATTTCTATATTATCTAATTGAGATTCAATTCAATCTCAAAATGTATTATCATTTGTAGTGATAATACTATTATTAGAAACATTATTATTGGCTGTTTTCTTAGTTTTAGATGTGTTATTATTTTATATTTTCTTTGAAAGTATATTACCTCCTTTATTCTTGTTAATAGGATTGTTTGGTTCTAGTAATAAAGTAAGGGCTAGTTTTTATTTATTCTTATATACTTTATTAGGATCTTTATTTATGTTATTATCTATAATATCTATGTCATCTATAATGGGTACTACAGATTTTGATGCCTTGTATAAAGCAAATTTTAAATATATAACTCAATTATTTTTATTTTATGGTATATTTATAGCTTTTGCTGTAAAGACACCTACTATTTTTTTAAATACATGATTATTAAAGGCTCATGTGGAGTCACCTTTATCAGGTAGTATTATATTAGCAGGTATAGTATTAAAATTAAGTTTATATGGTATATTTAGATTAATTTTACCTTTATTACCTAAAGCTTCTTTAAATTATACATATATAGTATATGTTATAGGTGTAATAACTATTATATATGCTAGTTTTAGTACATTAAGAACAATAGATATTAAAGAACTAATTGCTTATTCATCTGTATCACATGCAGCTGTTTATCTTTTAGGTGCATTTAGTAATACTATACAAGGTATAGAAGGTGCTATAGTTTTAGGATTAGCTCATGGTTTCGTATCTTCTGGTTTATTTATTTGTGCTGGAGGTATTTTATACGATAGATCTTCTACTAGATTAATTACATATTATAGAGGTATGGCTCAAATGATGCCTATGTTTTGTATTTTATTTTTTATACTATCATTAGGTAATTGTGGAGTTCCTCTTACTCTTAATTTCCTAGGTGAATTTATGTCATTATATGGAGTATTTGAAAGAATGCCTTTATTAGGTGTTTTAGCTAGTTCTTCTATTGTATTATCTGCTGCTTATACAATCTTTATGTATAATAGAATAGCTTTTGGAGGTTCTTATTCTGTATACTTTATCGAAAATATAGGAGATGTAAATAAAAGAGAATTCATTATGTTGCTAATATTTGTAGTATTTACAGTATTATTTGGTGTTTATCCTGCTCCAATATTAGATGGATTACATTATTCAGTTTCTTCTTTAATTTATAATACAAATTAATTACATATAATATATTAGATTTATTTCTAATATGGTAAAATTCTTATTAGCTCAATGGTAGAGCAGAATACTTCTAATATTTTGATCCAAGTTCGAGTCTTGGATAAGAATTAATTAATTACTTATATGATTATATATATATATATATATTGTTATATATATATATATATTTGCTCTTATAGCTCAACGGTAGAGCAGAATACTGTTAATATTCGTATAGATGTTCAATTCATCTTAAGGGCTTATATTTTAAATATAATATATTTATAATATTCATATGGTATATATAATGTGTCCCTCTGTCCTATAATCTTTTAAAGTAAGGATACGGATAAGAATGTATCTATATATTTGTTGTATATAATTATGCCACAATTAATGCCATTTTTTTTTGTTAACCAAGTAGTTTTTACTTTTATATTATTAACAATATTAATATATGCATTTACTAAATATTTATTACCTAAATTTATACGTATATTTATTTCACGTATTTACATAAATAAATTATAAATTAGATTTAGATAATAATTATTCTTTAGGTAATAGTAATATGAAAAAATATGGGTAATTAGTTATAATTTAAGACCCAATACCCCTCCGCGGGGCGGGAGCCGCTTTTAAAAAATTTTTAAGAAAAAATTTTTTTTTCCGCGTCAGGGCTTCGTATTTCCTTTTTTCCCTCCCCGCAAGCTTGCGGGGTCCCCAGCCGGGATAAAGAATATTTTTTATAAGGTTTATGAACCCTGACGGTGGGTTCCTTCTCTCACCCGCCTTCCTCCTGGCGGGCGGGTTTTTAAAAATTTTAAGAAAAAATTTTTTTTTTCCGCCAGACCGGAAGGCGGGGGGGGGGGGGGGGGGGGGGGGGGGGGGTAGGGGTGGTCCCCCCCGAAAAAAAAATTTTGAGGGGTAATAGTATAATTAATTAATGTAAATAGTAAATTAAATTTAAATTTTTAAGATAAAATAAAACAATTATGCGTAACTTAGATACAATATTAAGTCCCCTAGATCAGTTTGAAATTAGAGATTTATTTTCTATAAATGGTAGCTTATTAGGAAATATTAATATTTCATTAACTAATATAGGTTTATATCTATTAATAGGTACATTTGTGATCATAATGTATAGTTTATTGGCAACTAATAACGATAAAATAATCTCTAATAGTTGATCAATAAGTCAAGAAACTTTATATTCTACTGTACATAGTATAGTTATAAATCAAATTAATGCAAATAGAGGACAAATATACTTTCCTTTTATATATGCATTATTTTTATTTATATTAATAAATAATTTAATTGGGATGGTAAAAAGGTGCCTATGCGTTATTATTAATGGTATATATATATTAATGTTTAGTAGTGTTTCTAAAAATCAAAAAGTTAGATCCTATTCTTCTTCTACTTTTAACTCTTCTTCTAATAATAATAATAATAAGAAGAAAGGTAAAGATACTAATACTCTTAATCCTTACTATATTACTGGTTTTGTAGATGGTGAGGGATGTTTTACTATTTCTATCTTTAAGGATAGTAGAATGTTAACCGGATGACAGGTTAAACCTATTTTTAAAATTTCTTTACATAAAAAAGATAGAGCATTGTTGGAATCAATTCAAAGATCATTAGGTGTTGGTAAAATATATAAACATGGAAAAGATTCATTGGATTTCCGTGTCAGCTCTTTAAAGAATATAAGAGTAGTTCTAAACCATTTTGATAAATATCCTTTAATTACTAAAAAATTTGCTGATTATCTTTTATTTAAACAAGCTGTAAAATTGGTAGAACAAAAAGAACATTTAACTAAAGAGGGACTATTAAAATTAGTGAGTATAAAAGCTGCACTAAATTTAGGTCTATCTGAAAAATTAAAAGAGTCTTTTCCAGGTGTTATCCCTGCTGCTAAACCTTTGATTGAAGCTACAAAAGTAAAAGATTTCAATTGATTAAGAGGATTTGTTGAAGCTGAAGGAAGCTTCCAAGTTATTTCACAAAATAAAGACACAAACATAAGTTTAAGATTTACAATAACTCAACACTCTCGTGATAAAGTATTATTTGAGAGTATTGTAAATTATTTAGGTTGTGGAAGATGTTATCTAGTATCAGGGCGTAATGAAGTACATTTTATTCTATCTACTTTTTCTGACATATATGAAAAGATTATTCCTTTATTCAATCAATACCCTTTACTAGGTTCTAAACAACAAGATTTCTTAGATTTTGTAAAAGTAGCCGAATTAATAAAATCTAAGGATCATTTAACAAAAGATGGATTAGCTAAGATTCTAATGATTAAAAATAATATGAATAGTAAAAGAGATTATTCAGCATCAAATCCTACAGAGTAGAAGTAGATTTAGATATTTATTCTAATTTAGTTTATTGTGTGTATAATTAAATATAATATAGATCATAAATATATATATATATATATATACATTAATAATAACGTATAAAATTTCACTATATGCTGGGAAGTTTTAATGCTTTAGATACGATCCTTAATATTTCTTAGATTTATAATAAAGGACGTGAAAATTCTAAAGATGTAACAATAAATCATCAGCAGGAAACCAACGGATATATATCTTTATATATGTATCTTAGTAGGATCCACAGAGACTACACGTGAAACATCTAGTTTAAAACTGGATGAAGATATAGTCCAACTTGAGAAATCTATTATTAATCTTATTATAATAAGATATAATATGATAGTATCAATTAGACCATATAGTTTTGCTTCTACTTCACATTTTATATTAACTTTCTCTATTAGTTTTACTGTTGTTTTAGGAGCAACTATTTTAGGATTCCAAGTACACGGCTGAAAATTCTTTTCTTTATTTGTGCCTTCAGGTTGTCCTTTAGGTTTATTACCTTTATTAGTTTTAATAGAATTTATTTCATATTTAGCTAGAAATATTTCATTAGGATTAAGAATGGCGGCAAACGTAACTGCTGGTCATCTACTATTAAGTATATTAAGTGGATTTACATATAATATAATGAGTTCTGGTTTCATATTCTTCTTTGTAGGATTACTACCATTAGCGTTTATTATTGCCTTTTCAGGTCTAGAATTAGCAATTGCATTTATACAAGCACAAGTATTTGTAATTTTGACTTGTTCATATATAAAGGATGGTCTTGATTTACATTAAACTTTTAAGTATGGTTTTGATTTATATTAAACTTTAATAAAAAAATTGAGCTATTCAATCAAATATCCCCGACGTTCTATTGGTTTACTAGGTAATTCACCTCTATCTACTACTTGTGTACTTGTAAGACCTAACTCATTCATACAACATAGATACTATTCTTCTAATAATAAAGGTAGTCCTATGTGCGCGGTGTGAGTCTAGATTGGTTGTTCTAGAATATTTCCACTGGTTGATTCTAGATGGGAAATAGTGTGTTATTAGTACCAAGTCAAACTATTGGGGGGGGGGCTTAGGTAAGTTTAATAAACTCTAGGTCTTATAGCAGATAGTAAAGGAGCTGCTCGGAATTACTCGCCGAATTCTAGGCTGCAGCCTGAGGAGACTACCCTCATATGGTTACGATAAGAAATGTGATCCATAGCGAAACATGCACGGCGGCCATAAACCGGACTCTTCTTCCTAATGGTGAGATATCGCGGAGAAGGTCTCCTAGATCTTTGTATACGGGTATAGGAACGTATACAAAAACACACGAAGGGAGACGCGACCACAGTGAGTGGGGAGGTGCGTGCACAGACCTAAGTGAGGGATAACCAGTATAAAATAAAATCTACCAATCTAGGAACCATCGGATCTAAGCGGTAAGAGTGAAGACTCCGCAGACGGAAGTTCCATAGTATGGTTAAACCCAGAAGGGAACTAGCCGGGACCTTAATTGAGAGAAGTTAAGAAAGAAAGGATGGACTCAGGGCTGAAATAAACCCCTGTTCGGACCTGAAACTACTTAACTAAGTATTACTAGGCGTGAGCGTAAAAGTAGAACTCCCCGGTGGAGAGCCGTATGATGGGAAACTATCACGTACGGTTCGGAGGGCACAAAATGGTAAATGAGTGACCCTACACATTTCCAAAATGCAGATACCTTTCCGCTCTCGCGGGCTTTTTGTTTTAAAAAAATTTTAATAAAAAATTTTTTTTCCCGCGAGACCGTCAGGGCCCCTCCGTTTTAAAAATTTAAAAAAAAAATTTTTCCTGGCGGGCTCCGCCTGCCAGCCGTCAGGGTTCCCACCCAAAAATTTTTTTTTGTCCCTGACGGTCTAGAGAGAGAGCAAAGCTCTCTCTAGGCGGAAGGGTAATTAAAAAATTTTTAAAAAAAAATTTTTTTTGGGCTAAAGCCTCAAAATTTATATGAAAAAAAATTTTAAAAAAAAATTTTTTTTTAATAAATCCCCTCCGTGGGAAAAAAATATTTTTTCCACGTCAGGGTTCCCACCCAAAAATTTTAAAAATTTTTAAAAGGCCCTGACGGCTGGCGGCACCGCCGCCAGGCGGAGGGGGGGGGGGTGCGGTACCGCACCACGTCAGGGACAATTTTTGGTCCCTGACGCGGTTTTTTAAATTTTTTAAAATTTTTTTAAAAAATTTTGAAAAATTTTTTTCGAAGCAATTTTCTCCCCCCCCTCCCCCTGGGAGAGGGGAGCTAGGAGGGGTTTGCGAAGCTACCGCGGAGGGGTGAGGGGTAAGATTTAAGGATACAAAAATTCTCATCCTGAAAAGTCCGAAACTTTTTAAGTATATATGATTATATATCTATATCTATATCTATATATATATATAAGTATTATATAAATATAAAGGATTATTACAGAAACTAGAGATTGTATATAAACTTAAATTAGACATACTTAAATGTCTACCCTTCGGGGCGAGGCACCGGGGGGGGTTAACCCCGGAGGTCGAGGCCCGGGGGGGGGGTCTAGGCCTTTTATTTTTTTAAAGTTTAATGTATAATTTGCGAACATTAAGTCTATACTTAGTTTTATTTTTAGAATCATATAAACATAAACCGGCTTAATTGTATCCTAGATCAATAGATCTGTAAGTAATTATTTATTAGTAAGATAGCTAATATATTAAACGCGTAACGTGCAATATAGGTATGTATAATACTAATCTTAAACATACCGTATCCCCGCCGCGGGTCCCCCGCGGCAGGGTCCAATGAATGAACCCGTCCGCCCCCGGAGGGGGCGGAGGGATTTTTTAAAAAAACTTAAACGGGTAACCTGCAATATAGGTATGTATGTATAAACATATTTTTGAGTTTGATGATGGCTCTGATTGAACGCTGTCCAAGTACTTGACACATGCTAATCGTACGACTAATTAGTTTTTAATAAACTGAGTAGTAGTGGTGTACAGGTGAGTAAAAGATAATTTGGCTACCTTAAAGTAAGGGAAAAGATCCCTTATATACAGAAAGGAAACTAAAAGGTCCGCTTTAAGATGTTATTCTTTATCTCGGTGAGTAGTAGAAAAGGTAATGTCTTTTCTAGCTAATATCCGTAGTCGTGACTGAGAGGTCGATCGACCACATTGGGTCTGAAAAAACCCCAATGCGTATTAGTACAGCAGTGAGGAATATTGGTCAATGGCCTAAAGGCTGAACCAGTAACTTGGAAGAATGGAAATGTATTAGTAAATAATACAATAACGATTAATTCGTATAAAATTCTAAATAGGAGAATGATAATGACAATTTCCTATTTATAAGTCTTGACCAAATTACGTGCCAGCAGTCGCGGTAATACGTAGAAGACTAGTGTTAGTCATCTTTATTAGGTTTAAAGGGTACCTAGACGGTAAATTAAACTCTAAATGAGTACTTTTTTACTAGAGTTTTATAAGAGAAGGAAGAATTTCTGGAGTAGAGATAAAATGCTTTGATACCAGAAGGACTGGTAACGGCGAAGGCATCCTTCTATGTAAAAACTGACGTTGAGGGACGAAGGCTTGGGTAGCAATAAGGATTAGATACCCTAGTAGTCCAAGCAGAAAATGATGAATGTCATAGGCTAGATAATATATTTAGTCTATAAATGAAAGTGTAAGCATTCCACCTCAAGAGTAATATGGCAACATATAAACTGAAATCATTAGACCGTTTCTGAAACCAGTAGTGAAGTATGTGTGCGACAAGAAGCAGATATTAGTAATGTGGTGCGATTCCACTAGGTTTTCTCTGCCTAACACTACCTACACATGCTAGTCAGTAATGAATAGTATGAAGCTGTAGGGACAATGTAGCCTGTCTTAAATGACAATGTAAATATATCTAAAAAGTATAGATATATTTCCAGGAGCTAGTGTAAGTAAGACATGGTGAGCGAAAGTCAAGATAGCGATGACGCTTCGTTACACTACTTTTTTCAAAAAAGATTTTTTTGAAAATTTTTTGTGGAAGGGAATAGATTCTACATACTAATCTATTAGAGAAACCATATTTCCACCGGAGTAAAGCTATCCACCTAAATCTTACGCAAATTGTGCTAATATCTGAACTTGGTAACCCCTTTATCTTCAGCTATAAATGAATTGTTCTACTATCCCAGGGTACAGTAGAGCTATATTTATAGAAGAGGCAACATATAAGTGTATACGAAATTGTTGTATCGGGTAAAGGGGAGAGGAGAAGTTAAAAAGCAAATGCCTAATATCATATTTCGATTGAAGTAAATATGATATTATGGATAGAGTTAAATGTTAATATTTTGTATCTATATTCTTAGTTATTATTTTATATTTTATATACTAACATTTGAGATATCCAACTGTTTTACTTGGACTCCTTAGTTATTATATTTTTCTTTCTTTACTTTTTTTCGCAAAAGTAAAGTATGTAATCGGTATAGCTAACTAAAACAAAAGGTAAGAATAAATGTAATGCAAAGAATCTAAAGTTGCATACCACGGTTATTAAAGGGAAATAAGGAGTTTAATAGCATTATGAGATGGTATATACAATATAAAGAATATAATATAAATAAAGAATATAGCAAATAGAAATATTATGGTATATACATACTATATGGAAAATACAAACATGAAAAATAATCTTGTTCATCCTTGAACAATAACAGGTATAACTGACGCAGAAGGAAGTTTTAATGTATCTATTATAAAAGATAATAAACGTCCTTCTGGTTATGTTGTAACAGTTTCCTTTGAAATTGGTCTTAATATCAAAGATAAAGTTCTTTTAGAGCATATTAGAGCTAATTTTGGTGTGGGTAAGATTTATTACAACCCACAAGATAATACATATAGATTTAAAGTTACTAACGTTAATGATTTATCTAATGTAATTATTCCACATTTTATTAAGTACCCTCTAGTCACACAAAAACGTGCTGACTTCGAGTTATTTGCTAAAATAGTGGAAATCCTTAAAAAAAAGGTCACCTTAACTCTAAGGGTTTACAACAAATAGTAAACCTAAAGGGTTCAATGAATTTAGGGTTAAGTGATAACCTAAAAAATTATTTTCCGGATACTGTATTAGTATCTAAACCTAATGTCAGTTTCACAGGGATACCAGATCCTAACTGATTATCTGGTTTTGCGGAAGGTGAGGCTTGTTTTTATGTTAGTATATATAAATCTTTAAAATCTAAGCTAGGAATGGCTGTTCAATTAGTGTTTAAGATAACTCAACATTCTCGTGATATAGAATTACTTAAGGGTATAGCAGATTATTTTTCTTGCGGTAGAGTAGAAAATCGTAAGACTAATGCTTGTGATTTTACAGTTAATTCCTTCAAGAGTTTTGAAGAAAAAATTATTCCTTTCTTTCTAAAGTACCCATTACAAGGTTCAAAACTTTTAAATTTCCAAGATTTTAAAAAAGTAATGGATATTATGAAAGTTAAAGGACATTTAACTCAAGAAGGTCTGGATGAAATAATCCAGATAAAAGCTAATATGAACCAAGGTAGAGACAAAAATTAACGTTTAACTTCTTTTTTTCTTTACATAGATACTAGATAATGTAAAGAAAAAAATGGCTGACTTAACTTTCGGCAGAATCTGACAAATATGCCTCTAATAGTGTGTTGTCGGAAGGTATATTTGTTTGCGGCGATGGCTGCTAGGTGCAAACCGAAGATTTCTGTTCGAGCCGTATGCGATGAAAGTCGCACGTACGGTTCTTGGAGGGGGAAAGCCCGAGAGGGCCTACCTATCTCGACTATTTAATTCGATAATCCGCGAAAAACCTTACCACAATTTGAATAATATTAAGTTATTACAAGCGCTGCACGGCTGTCTTTAGTTAATGTCGTGAGATCTGGTTAACTCCTCTAATTAACGAAAACCCTCACTTTATTTGTTTACATAAAGTGGTTCGCCACTACATTGGTACTGATAAAAGGGACTAAGACAAGTCATCATGGCCTAAATATTGTGGGCTATAGACGTGCCACATACGCCTTAACAAAGGGATGCGATATTGTGAAATGGAGCTAATCCCCAAAATTGGATATAATATGGATTGTAGTCTGTAACTCGACTACATGAATAAGGAATTACTAGTAATCGTGAATCACCATCGTCACGGTGAATCTAATCTCAGCTAGGTACTAACCACTCGTCAGGCGCTGAAAGGAGTATGTGCAATAAGTTTGATTTATTTACATATTAATATATACAATTGGGTATATAAATATGTAAGTATAATTTTCGTATGCATGACTTTGATTGGTGTTAAGTCGAAATATGGTTCGTGTAATGGAAATAAACAAAATTGGGTATTTTGTTTTGTTTCAGTTAGAGTGAACCTCTAGCTATCTCTTGGATACTATCTAACCTGAGTCGTCAACTCATGTAAGATAGATATTGAGTATCCCATCAATAATCCAAGAAAGAAGAATGCCAAATTGCGGGAAACTCCTAAAGATTGTTTAACCAAGTTTAAGAGGTAACTCTTAAATGGCGCAGGTAATGACTCGCGGTATGGTAACATCAAACAATATTTCCGAAAGGAAATGGATAATCGCGCAGCTAAGTACCTATTATTGTAACTTCGCTTATGATAAAGCTTTCTATTTAGATCTTATGATATTGGTAATAGATCTCTAAATTAATAGAAGAAACTACAAACAATAATAGGTTAAAAGTACATCGATCGCATGGTATTCGGCGCAAGCTTAAGGTACGATCAGCCTCTTTTTGAAAAAAAAGAGATAAGACATCATTGTATCTGCTATTGCAGATGCATTCCCTAGCTAACCATCGCCCTCCCGGCGATGTATGCTAAAAAGGATGTTGAAGCGTGCACGGGATGAATAATTTTTAACAAAAAAAATTAAGAGTATCTCATACTCTTTAGTCTATACTAGGTAGTAAAGAAATATAAGATATATAAGATATTTCTTATTTGGTTCGAATCCAAAGATAGGCTCATGAGAAGAACAGTTATTTTAATTATGAATTTAGAGGATAAAAAGAATTTATAGGTTAAATAAAAATAAATCAGGTATTTATCGTTGAACTAATAAGATTACTAAGGCCTCGTACATAGGAAGTGCTACTGATCTTACTAGAAGGTTTAGAGATTATTTTTCTATTAAATTTTTACAAAAAGAAGTCCTTAGAAATAAAAGTGTTATATATATATAAAGCTTTATTAAAATACGGTCACTCTAACTTTACATTATATATTTTTATATTTTATATTATCTTTATCTAGGTAAATTGGAATATCTTCCAACTGGTTCAAATCCAGAAAAAGAAAGTTTCTTTTTACCCTCCCCGCAAGCTTGCGGGAAAAAAATTTTAAGAAAAAATTTTTTTTTTCCCCTCCGCCTGGCGGCGGTGGCCGCCAGCCGTCAGGGGCTTTTTAAAAATTTTTAAAAAAAATTTTTTAAAGGAAGGGTAGTAACCTGACCCTCCGCGGGGCGGGTACCTTTCCCCGCTCCGCGTCTGGGGCTCCTTTGGTTCCCCGCCCCTCCGGGCCGGGGGATCGCCTCCCGGCGATGCCCCTGACGCCAAGAGAGCTTTGCTCTCTTGGCGGAGGGGGTTGCGAAGCCCTGACGGGGGGGGGGGGGGGGGGGGGGGGGGAGGTCCCGTCAACGGTGAACATCTGGATCCTGGATACGTGATACACACAGACATATTGCCAATAATAATGTTGTCGGTAACTACGGCGTAGTGCGTACTCCGTAAGCAAGAAACGGATTGATTGATTGATTAATTCATCAGTATGATTATTATCATCATAATTGGGGCGGAAAAAGGCCCCCATCAAATTTAACCAAAAATCAAAGATGGTAATGAATAATTAGCCACTGCGATCCTCATCTAAATCTGCCAGCAAAATGTTTTTTTTAATTACGATCCGATCCGATCCTATCGCTATCTATCTACCCATGGGGATTTTTAAAATTGTGAGCCGGGTCATGGACGATGATCTTCCGCATCATCATTGGCATCATTATTCCCCCGTCCAGCCCAGTCCAGTGAATAATTCCAGTTCATGGGAATTCGGCCTCCACAGTGAATATCACAGTACACTCCATGAGGAGTATAAGTCCGCAGAATCCCTATGGTGGAGGTAAATTTCTGCACTCTACAGAGAAAGCGACAATAGCGACTGTCGCAATCACCTTCCATAATTCATTCTAGTCCGTCCGAGTGTACTCTGCAGTATGATGATACCAATCAGTCAAAGATTGCCGATCGAGCAACTGCGCAGTACACGGTCTCCGTATTCTTGTCATCGATAAATATCAGTAATTACGGAGTTGGTAGTTACTCAGAGAAGGCGAGACGAGAACTGATCGACGGTCTACATACACAGTACTAGTACTACTGTATGCAAATAGTGATAATAATTTCGGACCCATATGCTGTACTGCGTACAGATTGCAGAGTGCCCTGTACTCCCCGTACGGAGTACAGTGGAGGCCGGACTCGGGCCTCGAACGTTCTGCCAAGTTACACAGGAAATTAGGACTCGTTTAATTGATTCATGAAGGGTCCGCCAGGAAAAGAAAAAATGAAATGAAGAGGAAATACAACGATCAGAGAAAAAAAAATTAAGGGTAAGTACATGTGCATAGGTACTATACCGCGAGGAACCTGGCAAGAAAATTGAAGCCCTCAACAAAATTAATAAGACCCCTAACTCTCTAATAATACTCACGGTGAGTGTTACTACTCCGGAAGGACACAAAAAAGTGACCGTGGAAAAAAAAAAGGAAGGAAAGGAAAATGACCGAGGCCCGCGGGCCAGTTCCAACTTTCCAAACTTCACTGAGCAGGCGACCATGGCAGACTATACTGATGGACAGTTGAAATCGAAAACTTACCTAACTACTCCGTTGGGTAACTTTTCAACTTTTCCCCTGCCAAGACCGCACCGCGCTAAGCCTGTTCCTGAACTTCGCTGACCTCCCCCACCCTCGGTTTTCGCGCGCGACTTTTTTTCGTTGTCGGAACCATCCTGCACCAACCCGCCTCTTGGCGAAGACCCTGCAACCTTGAGTCGAGAAAAGGGATCGAGCGATGAGTTAAAATACGTATATAACATGTTGCGCACTGCGACCTATGTGTGCCGTAGTATCCAGAGGGTCCAGCTGGATGAATTTTCCGCACCGAGTAGATGGAGCAATGGGCCGAGAAACACGCCATCCTATGTATGCAGTCTATGCAACACACAGTAAACTACCTAGGTATCATAGTCGCCCACCCGGTGGACCTAAGGTAGCCTGGCCAGGAAGAACTAACTAGCAACTTACCTTATCCCCGGAGACACGTATCACATGGGGGAAGGCAGGTGATAATAATAGACTCAAGACCAAAAAAAAGGGCAGCAGTCGCAAACGATCTTAGACGATGATTATTGATAGGCGTTATTATCGATGGCTACGGAGAACGGACCCGATGGAGTTAGACACTTGGAGGAACACATGACTTGCATGCGCCAAAGTACACGCTACTTATCCACTCAATAAAGCGGAAACTGGAATGTTGCCCATTTCTAATAATACATGCCACACTATCGAATTTTGAGTTATTTTACAGCACGGACAGTCTTAATAGAAGATGTTATAGGTATTCGGGATTCCAATGCCCGAGTTAGGTTGATTTTTTTTTTCTTTTTTTTAATTGCTATGAAAAAAAAGGCTGAAGTCATTGCGAATAACATCTACAATGTTTATAATGTTGTTTTTGTAGTTGCCAATATTTGCCTTGGTATTAATCCTACTGTATTATTCCCCTGTTCTTCGTTGTTGAGGTACGCGTGTGTATACAAGTGATAAAAATGATAAGATTATCAAACAATCGATAAAGTTGGGAGACGCAAAAACAATAGAATTATGGGATTTGACTACCTGATGTATTTCTAAGTCTATTGTAAAACTTCGCTACCTATGTTCTAGGTGCTCTTTCATTCAGAATTCTTGATGTAAGACATTTTCTGACAAGAACTTGATTGCCACGACCATCTATCTTTCCCGCAGGTACAGAAGGCAAGATGATAATCCCAAGCATCCAGGGATCCAAACGCGCCCGCGACAAACAACGAGTGTGTATGTAACTGCGTTCCAAATTGATCCCCAAAATCAAGACCGGCGCAAGATTGGGTAAAGGGAAACCCGGAAAACCGACAGGAGTATCCTCCCAAGGAATTTCAGCTAGACAGACGAGACAGCTTCAGTATACTAACTATAACTACCTGGTCGCTATCTACCGTTCGTTTATTATCTATAGCTCACGAACTGGCGTCCGTTGACTCGTAGGGTCAAAACACTACTATTACTATCTAAGAGTAGCACTCTTGTCCCTATTTCCAGGGCCATCGGATCCAAATTCGGATCCAAATTCGCACAGAGAATCTTTTCCCCGTGGGAGAATTTTGGTGAGTTCTTTGTGTCTACACATCTAGTGTTAATCTGATTCATTCGGAGAAATCCTCTGTAGGAGCTGGATTCAGGAGGGCTAATCTCAAAAAATGCGTTCAAAAAAACATACATGATTGATATCTCTGACATATGCCTCCAGAACTCTACTGGGAATAGCCAAATCTTGCATAGGCCAATAGCTCAACAATGGATAAGCAATAAAACTGTCCTTTTTTGTCAGTAGAAAAGTGAAGACAAGATATCATCCTGGATCGACGACGGATGCGCATTATCTATCTTGTTTCTGAACGCTAATGATCTATCTTCTAAAGCAGGCTAATACGATACCTAATTTTACTAATTAATACATTTCACAACCTCACATAGGGATATCTCTGAAAGACAATGTTCTATTTGGAACTGTAAAAACGCTGAGAGAGGAAACTTCTAAGAAGAGCCTGCTGGCTTTGATATTTATCGCAATACCCGGCGCGAAGATCACTGTATTGGAGATCTGGCGCTTGCAACCTTGTGAATCGATGTTCTGCCTAAATTGTGTTGGGAACTGTGTTACTGGGATAATGACGCATACAGTCATATCGGCTACACAGCGGATGTACGCGCACACACACTATCAAGTGCACTGTTAAGTTAGAGAAACTGGAATGGATACCTGTTCCTCGTGCTATCAGTTACTGTTTGGCTAGGCCAAGGTATGTACAGTACAAGCGTTGGATTCCATCTATGTATGTGCGTTTCGACACAGAGCAAAGTATCTCGAGTTCTCAAAGCATTTGACTTAATACATCATCAGATCTCTGGAGTTGTCAGCATAAACAGGAGACTCTTTCTCGATGATGTTCTGGGGGATCTATATTCTCATCGTCGAGTTGAGTGTTTGCAGTCAGAAGGTCCCACCCAAGAAAGATTTGGAGCAGCTGGATAAGTAAACATTATCGCAATATGTTCGTACATTGGCACGCCAGCATGTCTTGCATCTTTAGACTAAAATCAGAGATATATGACGCGTAATATATATCAGTATGGAAAGCTCGCATTAGGGCTGTTTCTATGTCCCGAACTTCCTAAATTTCTTTGTGTGGAAGGATAATTGCATATAATTTTCTTTCTGCTGTGAGATATTTCCATCTAACATCTTTCACGAAAGGTGGCATATCTTCTCAATGACTGGAACTATTTATATCGCTGTGATGATTGAAATATGCCGTCTTCCACAGACCAAACTGCTTCCTGCGCTTGGGTATATGTAGACTTCAATCCAGCAGTGTCGGTTCTCATCTAGAGAGTACTCTTGCAGCTCATGTTTCAACATCCTGTCCTTTGACAGTGTTGCTGGAGGAGCAGGAGCTGAGAAGACGGAAAGAAGCCTGGAAACCTCACAATTTCGCAGTGTCCCCTGCGGAATAACAGCGATTTTGGTGCACCACAGTGAGGTGAATTACGATCACGCAGTCCAAAGGGGCAACAAAACAACTCCTTTCATTCTGCTCCCGGCAGCTCCCGTCTCCTATCATTTTTTATGCTGCCAAAGCTCTCAGCTGATAGTAGACGCGTTGCCTTTCTGTCTCTTGATTCCCCTCGTCAAACAAAACATCACAATCCATCCCTATCTCTCGTCCGGGGATGGTGACACGTCCGAGATCGCGTTCTTTGCCAATTCTGCCCTCACAGATCTCGCAGATGGACAGCATGGATCCTAACGGTGATTTTCAGTTCTTGATGGAGCTAATGAGCGAGGGCTCCGTATACGAGCCCTCGAGCTCAGACGGGGATTCAGAAGCTGAACGTGGTCCTCTCAAAGTCCAAATTTACAATTTAACTGCAAAAGTCTATCTGGACTGCTCGATAGAGGAGCTTGTTCCAGCTCGCTATGTGAGAGATGCAGAAAAGTCACGTATGGAATCTGTTTCAGACATCTGGAAAGTTTTGGATCTTTACTTACCAAGGGGCTTTCCACAGCTGTTGTCCAACGGAATGTCTGGGTGTTTCGATATGGTAGTGAAGACGCTCGCGATATGGACCTGGAAATGTGGTCCAACACGGATATCCGCTACCGAGGAGTCTTCAAAACCCTCCGGAAAGTGCCATCGTTTGATAAGGACTTGTACGATGGCGGCAGCTTATTTGGACTCGACGAACTGTTTAATAAATCCACAACTGCCCAGAGTCAAGTTTTATATGCATTTCTCCATGAGATCCTGGACATGATGCATATCAGACGCGAGACACATAACATAAGATCATATTTCTATCTTAGGTGAAAATTTCTTTCTCTATCGCCCTTTCCCCTTTCCCTGTTTCGTTTCGGTCAGCTGTAGTTACATTTCAAAAGGATCATATGCTGATGGAGGTTTGTCCGAACCTGAATAGTGCCAAATTAACAAGTTATCATATGGACTATCTGACTGGTCACCACAAGAGGCACTCAGATGGACCCGACACGGCAGGATGCATCTCAATAGATTTCCATCCAGCCAAGCAAGACCTAGAGCCTGTCATCCCAGTTTCCACGGTACGAACTTACTCGAATTATGTCATATCTTTGGTCAAATCTCTTAACCCCCGGATTACCGAATATCAATCTGTTATATATCGCTGACCGGAGCCCTTAAAACACAGACCCAAGAACCAGAGTCCCTCGAGTCTGCAATGTCAGGAAAGATCAAAATCATGCTTTCACAACTCCTTCACCAGATCCGTCACCTTCGTCCTAGGGGTGACAAGGTCCCAGACCAGGAAGTCTACCTGATCGGCCTGCACGGCTCGAAGCTGCATATCCTACGTGCATATTTTCCAGGGAAAAAGACGTCCGCCGTGTGGTGTGGCAAGAAAGAGCTTCCTCTGCGGACTACTTCTCCAGAGAATGAACAATGTAAGGATAAGGATGGCGGCCAGGAAGAAGCATCAGCAGCAGCAAAAGGCACTGGTGCAAAGCAGACAGAATTGATCGATCTTTCCGAAGTCGACAACGAGCCGGACCTGCAAACATTCCGCGTTCTTGCAACCAGGGAGTTCGATCTCTGGCTGAAGACAGATTTCCACGCCGCCGTGAGGGCGCTCGTCGCGCTGAGCATGTACCTGATGAGTGGCCGCGCCCGCCTCGGAAATTTGCAACGCATCTTCGAGCGCTATCCATACCAGGAAGACACTGAAGCCACCGACGAGGAGACCGAAGAAGAACGGGAGAAAATACGGAGGCAGCTTATTGAAGAACACGAAAAGCTGATGCAGGAGTGTGAGGGGGAGGAAGAAGAGGTCGTCGATGGCCCGTCCGGGTTCACGGAGTACTCGGATCACGTGGATAACGAGCCCGAGTCACCATGGTGGGATTGGGTCTGCGAGGACGATGAAGTGTTTGATATCGCAGAGGGAGGCGCTGAGGATGATTCTGCTCCGATCAATTGTGATCCTTGACTAGGTAGGAGCGATTAGGGGTGGGCCCAGCAAGGTTCCATTCAGGCGGGGTTGATAGTGAAAGGATGGACACTACTACGAACCCTCGGGCACAATTGTGATGACTTTATCTGAAAAATTTCCAATGTATTTACGGACTTGTAGCTCAGCGATAGCGGCGTTCTTTGCCTTATGTGAAGAAATAAATGTGCATACGAAAGGTCAATGTTGATTTTTAAGTCCAGGCGCATGCTGCAATTGTTTGTCCTTTAGCTGTGATTCAGGTTTGGATGTAGATTGTGATTGGCGGCTTTCTGTTTTTACTTATCAGGTACATACTAGGCCTGCATATCATGCAATAAGGGAGACACCCACTCTTTCTTTTTATATATGATCTGTGGTTAGTGGAAGGATAATGTTTGTAGAAGCCACTACATGCACGTGGTTGGCAGAGGCTAACATGCTCCGCGTGAAACAGATTGGATATGACAAAGGCGTACCATGGATGGATAGACTGGGAATGTCCTGTAACTATTGGCCTGTGATTGCAAGTCCATTGGAAGGCACTCTAGTCAACAACAGTAAATTAGTACAGTACATAGGTATTACATGAAAGGAAGAATCACATCAGGGATTCAATGAGCGGAGAAGGGTTAGCAGAGTGGAGTTGCACTGCAAACTGCATGTTGCAGGACTGGGCCTAGCTATCCTTTGTGAAAGCCTGAATGGAACAATTATATGATCACAGTCATAGAAGACAAAATAGCCAACGTGAATACGCCAACAATGGATATCCTTCTCCTTGCTTCATTCAATCGTACAGAGCTCGTATTGTGGACTCTACAACCGCATCGCCTTCTTTCCGCTCATCTCATCCGGCGCCTTTCCGCCTCGAATTCGGTGAAGCCTTCGGGCCCTCGCCCGTCTTCGCCACCAGTACGAAAATACTCCACAACTACACCAATGGCATAGCACGTCGCCGCTGTCGCTATGCCCGTGAGCAGGACTCTGCGCGAAGTCTTGCGGATGAAAGACTCTTCCTTGGGGAGAGCACCAGTATCTGAGGCAGGTTCTGTGGACGTTGCCTGCCTGAATTGTGTTTTGTCCTTCTCAACCATCTGATCGATCAGTTCCTCATCAACTTGTGCGGCTTCCTTTGGCAACTGAGTCCCAGTACTGGAGGACGTTGCAGATACATTATTATTTGCATTCGCAACCGGCTCTGCCGTCGTTGCCCGCGGTGCAGCCTCCCGCACCTTCTTGAAAACGAGAATATCTCCGCCGCCTGACACAATCTCATAACCGTCGGCTTGCATCCCCGCAAAATAAGGAAGAAACTTTGCTGGGTTGTTCAGGCGGGATAGAACTTCGGCTGGAGGTAAAGGGGCCTCAGCTGAGCAGACAGACGACGTTGCCTCAGCAGAGGTCACCCGAAGAGTGGAAGAGTCATACGCAAGTATCCGATATCTTGCTGGTTCCGACGCCGTTGTAGTCACAGGAGGACGTTTATCCGCTGGTGGTTGCGTCGAAGATCTTTCCGATCTCGGAGCGTTAATTCGATCAATGGTCTTCTCGAGTGCTTTCATAATGGAGTTCCTCTGTTCACTGAACTGTTTGACATCCTTCAGCAAAGCATCCAATTGGCTTTCTTGAGAAATCCCAGACTTCGAACTGTCTCCCTCGGCCGACCAGCCTAAAGTCACAATCTTCATATCTGGCAGCTTTCCACTTGGAGGACTCAGATCTTCTGTAATAGAGCTTGGAGCCACGGTCTGAGGAGCTTGCTGAGCCTGGCAAGATTCCAGTGAAGCCGACTCTCCTTTTGGTCTTCCTTGGCGATGCTCAGGAGTAATCTCCCCATACGAATCTTCGTATGTTTTTTGGATTTCACGAACTAACTTATCATCGGTCACATTTTGCTCCTTTGACTCGGGGGTTTTGGCGTCAGGACTGGCTGTGTCCTCCTGTTGCGCCTGAGCAGTTATCTGGTCAGGCCGTGTTTCGGGTTGCGTGGCTACAAGCTTCGACCCAGTGGTCTGAGTTTGTGACTCTGGTTGGCTTGTAACAGCTTCTGTAGCAGATTCCTCTAATATTTGCTGGTCTTTTCTTGATTCAGCAACTATGTCTGATGACCCATCCGCATGCACCGTTCGCATCGGTGATATTTCGTCTTTCCACGTGCGTGAACGGATATCTCGTACTCTAATTTCACTCCCAGGATCTTGATACGATTCAAAGTCAGCTTCTAAAGCCTGGCGACTCTTTTGCTTCTCAGCTTCAAGGTCCTGCTTGGTTTTTCTTGAGCTAAAAGAAGCACGGATGTCGCTAGCACGCAGAAGGTCGACATCGTCCGTCTTATCTTCTTGAAACACGTAGTCCTTTTGTTGCAGCACATCCGCAGATGCACTCTGCCCTGGAGTCTTATTTCCAGTTAAGAAGTCTGAACCTCCTTGCTCTGCGGTCTCGCGCACTTTAGGTGTATCTAGATACGACAAGGTGCCAGAACAAGATTTCTGTTGTGATGATTGGTGCGATGATTCGGAACTGCCATCACAGGATGTATCAGAAGGCCGTCCAGGTATAGGCTCCGCGTGGGATACAGCCTTTGTATTATCTGGCTGTCCAGAGAAGATTTGATAGTTCGTCTGCTCTGAAACACTGTTCGCCTGGCTCGAAGACGGCGGAGTAGACGGCATAGAGTCTGTAGATGGAGCATTCATGTAAAACACATCTTTCTTGCTCTTTTCCGCATCCTTCTCAGCTGATGGCATGTTGTGGTCTTGAGCAAGCCGTTCACCTTTGTCCATTGGTTCCGTGACTGCTTGAGGTTTTGCATCATCCTCTGCTTTGTTTTCGGGCTCTTTGTAGCCAAACTGTTCCCTGTAAGACTTGAAAGTCTTGATCGGTATATCTTCAGATTTTCCTCTTTCCACCTGTGTATTGTCGCTCGACGGTTCTGGAGAGGACGGCTTTTTCGGGACCATCCGACCACTGATAGGGTCATATTCGAGTGACGGCTCTGGTTCTGCGGTTGTAGAAGCCGTTGGAGGTTGCATTAAAATTTCATTACTCTTCGCGAATTTGGAAACCACTTCATTATTGATATTCGTGTCCGACGAGGACTTTTCTGCGCCTTTCGAAGCCGCCGACCCATCTACTTTCGCAGAACCTTTGGAAGAATCGCCGAGACCCAGGAAAGACCGGCAGAAAGCCAACCAGGAACTCGTATTCCAATCGTGACGCCCCAATGGTTCGGGCCTTTTGCCAAATAAGGCCGTATATGGATCCGCCTCAATTTCCTTTTTCAACCGCTCCATCTCCTGCTCCATCCGAGCTCTCTCCGCTTCCCACCAGTTCTCCATGGTTTGCGCGTTATAAGTCCTGTCCTTTACTCTCTGTGTGTAGTCCTCGTTCTTATTCGAGGAATTATCCGGGCCGTTAGATTTGAACCTGCGCCATCCCCATCCCCAACTCCACCAAGGATGAAGCACCCGACTCCATTGTCGATCTAGCTGAGCTTGTCGACGCAAAGCCTGTGCGTGCTTTAAGATATAAAGGCGTTGGAGCTTCCTAAACCGCTGTAGAATGTGCTCATCCCGGTCGGAGAGCCAAAAGTTTCGACGATCATGGCGACTAGATCGCCAGAGAGAACGGCGTTGGCCAACCTGGGGAGCCAATGAAGTCCCGCATGAGGATGAAGGCAAGAGGGCGACTGGTATAAGATGCGGATAGTGGGGCGAGGAGATTCTCAAGCTCCTGGTTGCCCTAGAGCTTGATGCCAGCGTCGAGAGACCCATGACGACGTCGGGAAAAACGAAGCAGCCTGGGTGGAGGAGCGCTGGTCTTGGATGCTTATCAAGCTGCAGTCATCGAAATGAGCAGGTCGTGCACGGAGATATAGAGCTCACAAGAGTATCTCGCACTGTCCGCAGGCCCTCTTCAAGCTAGTCGATCGAATGCCGATGTTATCACCCTTTGTGTGGACGGGCAAATCAACGAACTCGATCACATCTCAATTCGAGATGGGCGGCCTTATCTGCCGCGGTCCCGCGCAGACGTGACACGGAGAACTCAACTGCTTCAGAATAGGGGGAAAAAAATCCGAATAGAGACAAAAGGACCAAGGGAATCGAAGGTAGCCGAAGCTCGGGGATAGAGAAAGCAGAAGCTTCAAAACTTTTCCCTGACGGATGTCTGCGAGAGGCCGCTGAAGCTGTACTGCGTAAGCTGTATGCCAGTTCCGGCCGCAGCCTAACTGCTAAGTTACCTTAGGGCGGAGTCATGGTGGGGTCACGAGCGGGCCTGGCAGCGAACCCGACTTCGATCCGGCTCCACGCCGACCGCGCCAGGAGGGGTAAGAAAGAACTGTATCATGATGGCTTCCGCATCCTCAGCTTTACAAGGTAGTGTAGCAATCAGTCATAACTTAGGCCTATCTATATAAATTTGCCTGGGACTCAAGATCAATAGATGCCAGTGGAATTCCTCGTAAATTCTGTTAAATCTTTGGTGGTCTCCGCATGAAGTATGTCATGTTAAGATATCAGTCGCTCTCATGAAATTATCAAGTCATCAGAGATTCTGTTTCAGTGGGAATGGATACCATTCATCGAATTCTCAAATCTTTACCATATCTATAGTTACTTTTCAATTACCCTCTAATTACAAAAAAAAGCCTAGTATGTCGGGATTCTGTGATTCATGGGTTATTTAGTATCGATACCTAAGTACGCGTCTCCCTTTCAGAAAATCGTATTTCATAACTCATGGCGAATCTTCAGTAATGCTGGATTGGACGAAATGTCAGATAGCCTGCTCAGGCACATGGTCACCTGGACCATCATCAGGGATGGAGATGCTGTTGCTCCAAAACCGCAAACCCTCGATTCCCTCTTCTCTGCAGAGGACGCCTCTGTCTTCTGCCATTTCGAGTTCTTCAGCTGCCACTCCTACGCTCCACCCGAAATGTTGTGCCGCTTCCTGCGCTGTCACGCCTCGGCCGAACACACGCCAGTCCCAAGGAACGGGCTCGCTGGGCGGGTTATGTCGAATATCTTCCATCCAGGCCTGGATTTTTTGGATCGTCTTCTCGTCACTCCAGTCATACCGCTGAACAACCAGGAGACCGCTCTTGAAGCGGCGCAGACGAACCGGTAGCCTAAGCTTCTCCCACAGCTCAGCCGCCTTTTGGAAATCCGACGGACTGACTAGCTCAACGCCATTCCGGCTACGATTGAAGACTGCCCAGAGATCGACGAGACTCATGATGCCGCCCTCCTTGTAGAGCACGCCAGTTCGATCATCCGTAAGGTATTCTGCCAGATTCCGCGAAAGTTCCGAAAGGTACAGATTCTCGGCGCCAGAGCTGAGCATGTCCTTTGTAGTCACCATGCTAAGAGCGGCAGCAGATTGTGAAATCATGGCGGTAGCTTCTGCAGATCCTCCATTGTTTGCTAGACCAGATTCCCTGGCCAATGTTTCCGCAAGCGCAACCACTTCCTTTGCGGACGCCATTAACGCCTCTAGATCCTCGAAAGCACTGCCAATGACAACCTCATTATTTTTGCGCGCTTGAAGGCCACGGCGTTCTAGACCCGCGATCCCAACTGCGGATGATCGAGAAATTGCCTGGGTGGAATCATTGGAATTAGGGGCAGGTGAAGGAAGACCTTGGGAGGAAGGAGACTGCGTGGGCTCCGGAACTGGAGGAGCATTCTGAAGAAGCCATTTCCTCTGGATTAGAGCTCCCTTCAGTCTTTCATGGAAAATCTTTTCGCCTCCCCCACGGAACGAAAGCTTGATGCCTTCACTGATCTCGGTGTTGCTTATGCTAGCCGGTCCGAAAGAAGGTGCAGGTGATTCAGCGCGATTTTTTCCAGGCTGTGATCGACTGACAGAGCTTGTTGACACTAAGGAAGCACCACAGATTTCACACTCAAGGAGGAAAGGGTGGTTGAGAAAGGTGCACCTGGGGCAAGCTACAGACGGCGACGTATGTAAAGGTGATAAACCCTCCGAAGACTCAGTGCCATTCGACTGAAGCTGCTCTTGCCCAAACTCAGAAGCTGCTTGGCTCGGTGTCCCCCGATTTGTAGCTGCAGTGATAGCAGCCTTTAGCACAGTGGTGAACGGAGGCTTTATACCACATGCCAAACATGGTGGTACGGGCGTCGAAGCCGTTGCGGTTGCAGGATCGAAGTTCGAGGGAACAGGATTCGAGAACGAGCATATAGGGCAAATCCAAGTTGCATTTACGGGGTTCAGGGATGGCGATGCGCCGCGTGAGCCGAACGGGCTTGTACTCCGCGAAAGTGGAGAAGACGGTTGCGCAGATGACGAGCCTGTTGACTGCGCAGCTAAATGGCTGCTGCCTATGCTGTGAGACTTCCCAGGGCCATGTTTCGGTGGCTTCGGGTAGAGTGTAATCTTTGGGGAGGATTTCAGGAAGCCTGCCTTGTATCGGTGAGTGAACAGGTCCAAACATATAGACAAGTTGCTCCGTACTTGGTACTCCACACGATCTACTTCTTTCAGCTCAATACTGACTGAATACTTTCGCGGCTCATCGGCGGAAACATAGCACACCCTGTGGGATGTGAGATAGGCATGGCCATTCTGGTAATTCGGGATCTTGTATTTCCTATCGGTGGGAGAAACCGTCAGTGTCCAGAGATGACCAGGTAAGAGACGCAACAGATAGGAAGAAAGCAAACAAGTAAGATGCTTGCTTGAGGTAAAAGCAACATATAGAATGACAACTCACCCTTCATACAGCCCCACCGCATCTTGAACAAAGAGCAGTGTCTCATCTGGCAACAGTGACGGACGGAGTGCAGTGGTTAAGTCCAGTGGCTTGAATAACATCTAGCCCGCTTTCATAACAAATTTCATTGGAATATTTAGCATTTTTGTGCTAGTACTTAGAGGCAGTTCCAGAAAAGGAAAAAGTCGCTGGTGTATCTCTTGTGACTGTCTGTGATGGTTCTCTAGCAAGACTGCACAGTTGCAGCCCGCTTGATATGACCGCGATAGGCTGCTTCTTGGCGTCAACTGCCGCCCGGCGGCCCAAACTGCCTACACCGCCACCAGTCAGCGCACGGATCATAGCATGTGGCTGGAAGCGGCAACCTAAGCGAGCCTCACTCACCTCAGCCTGTTGGCCTGCATCTCCTTTCACTTTGCCCTCTGTCCTGGCGTCTTTGACATAGCTATCATCTTGCACGTCAACTAGTATTGCTCTCTCCTGTGCCGATAGCATATTCCGGTCCTGGTGTTCATCGAACTATCACCATCCCCTTGCGTGAAGCCTTTCAGTGTTGCTCCAGTCAAGGATGTGTCTTTGACCATCTTCCTTTCGATACCGTAGATTTTTCTCTTTTGAATTTGTCCTTCACCTTTCCCTTTTGTTCTTTTTTATATTCCCAAGATGAGTTCCGGGATTCCACCATGGCGTGCCTCGGCAGCAAGCACGACCACAACCACCTCTCACTATGCTGGAAACGGTGAGCCCTTTGACTGACAATGCCGTTCCAACTGTTTTTTATTGACTTTTGACAGCCACTCCTGCGTACATTCCAGTGCAAGCACGTCGTAGCTTTGCCCAGCCCGCCGAGTCGACAGCGACGAGCACCTCTTCGAGTACAGCCACTCAGCCTCCACCATCTACCGCCCAGTCCCCGCCCAGAAAGAGGATAGAATGGCCACTCCCAGTTCGCAAGTATGTGCAACGAAGTTTCGTTCCAGAGTACCAGATTCCAGGCGTCAGCAGAGAAGAGATGGAGGCGAAGTTGAAACAGGTCATTACGGAGGCTGCGGAGAACAATAGGCTCGACAAGGTCGACTGGGATTCGTTGCCTCTGCCGCAGGTCATGATCCAGAACGAGCGCAATAGGATCCTGACCAATCCTGCCATGGCGTGGCCTACCCCAGCTGAAGCTGCTAGTCAGAGATTCGAGCCTGCGAGCGAGGATCGCTCGAAGAAGAGGAAGTCAGCCGATATGCAGTGCCCACAGGAAGACCCAGGCAGCTCCCCACCGTGGAGGAAAGCTAACACGCACAATAATTTTGAAGATCGAGTAACTTACTCTCCAACTGACAAACGACAACGGTTAGATTACAGCAAAAGCTCAAGTAAGTCCAAAATTTTGGAGAATCGGAGGAAGCGTTTTGAGAACCCGCGTGCCGGATATGGATCTCCACAGAGGGATGAGTCCCCTGCACCCAGTGCAAACCAGGGCCCAATTGTTGGACGATGCCAGAAGTTGGAAAAGAATTATTTCCGCCTGACATCTGCACCCAATCCTGATGATGTCCGTCCTCTCCCGGTTTTGGAGAAGACGCTGGATTTTCTAAAGAAGAAGTGGAGGAAGGAGAATAACTATGCCTACATTTGTGATCAGTTCAAGTCGTTGCGTCAAGACTTGACGGTCCAGCATATCAGGAACGAATTTACCGTTAATGTCTATGAGATTCACGCCCGGATTGCCCTTGAGAAAGGAGACCTTGGTGAGTATAATCAGTGCCAGACGCAGCTGCGAGCATTGTACGCCCAGCAACTCGGAGGGCACCCGACGGAGTTCAAAGCGTATCGTATCCTCTATTTCATTTATACGCGAAACCAGACGGCCATAAACGACGCGTTGGCAGATCTAACCCCTGCAGATAAATCTGACCCTGCTGTTAAGCATGCTCTTGAGGTCCGCTCAGCCCTTGCCCTGGGAAATTACCATCGCTTCTTCCAGCTCTATCTTGATACCCCGAACATGGGAGCATATCTCATGGATATGTTCGTGGACCGAGAGCGGCTCTCAGCACTTGCGTGCATTTGTAAAGCGTAAGGATTCTCAAACCACCCTTTATCTAGTCCCAAGTTAATACATCCGCAGATACAAGCCTGATGTAAAAATTCGCTTTATCACTGAAGAACTTGGCTTCGAGTCCGACGAGCAGAGCGCACGGTTTATCCTTGACCACGCTCCAGAAGATGTCCTTCAGGAGAAAGATGGAACCGTGAAGCTTCTTACGGGCAAAGCAGGTCCGATATTTGAATTGGCAAAAGCCGAAGCTCACAGGATTATCGACCTCAAGGGACAAATTTGAACTTTTTATGCATCTCGTTACAATATACGGTCCCAAAACATTTCGGCATTTTCTCCCCGCATTCACCTTTCCGAACGGCAGGCGAAATGGCTCCACTGGCATTTCGCTGTCGTTCCTCCCGTCTTTTTTTCACCCGCTTCATTTTTTGACGAACACTTTTCCCCATCACTTTTTCTTTTCTACCTCGACGCGTAGGATCTTACAGCTTTGGGAGCACATCGGGCGTCTTTCTGCGGTGGCGCGTTTCTCAATTAATACCCCAGGTGGTTTCAAGAAGGTTTCGATGTTATCTTTCGAGTGAGACCTCTCTTTGCGGAATGCATTCGTGGGATCTATGCGCTGCCTGTATAGCAGCGCCAGCCGGAAATGGTTGTTTTTATCATAGAGCAGAAATTCATGTCTGTACTGCCGGTTCATGGGCATAGTTTCATGACATCTTTTCTGGTCCCAATCAACTATATCCAGGTACACGATGTGTGTACGCTGTGGCGGTCACTAATTATGGAAGCGGTCTGTAAACCAGCCCCACCTTCAATTCGCCCACAAGAAGGCTCACGGAACATGGCCATCCGGTTTGATACTATCCTGAAACTTACTGTGCTTCTGGACTCGGGCGAACCAACGTGGATCTGTCAGCAGCATGGCCTCGCACTGACACCCCTACGCTTTGCATAGAGTATCTGTTGCTTTTTGACAAATGTAATATCGACCATGCACAATGTGACAAAGAGTTGATGCTATGATTTCCATCAGCATCTAATATGTTTGGTTGGTTCTGTATGGATGTTGCCATCATTTGAAGTTGTCGACAGTAGTAGTTGGTTTTTGCTTTTTCTTGGCAGCTGACGCAATGCTCCCGCTTAATCCCAACATGACCTCGACTGACGGCCTGAAAAACGTCTCCATCTATACAAGCAAGCGACAGACAGACAGGCAGATCGAGCCTCATTGCGCTTGGTAAGCAAACTGTCTAGAATCATTACGATGTGTTGATGCCTTCCGCCAAGGTGCTGCTGGAAGGAACTGGATTATCATTGACCTGGATCCTTAGAAAGGTTCTCGAACGTGTCACCTGCGACTTGGCAGGCTAGGTTCCTAGTCAGGTGTCCGCCCGTCTGGAATCTACGGCGTACTTTCCTTTGAGTTTCCTCCAACCGGGTCCGCAGGGACGGGACGGCGATCGGAAGGAGATATGGATGATACTCCGATGATACTCCGCATGTATGTATGTACAGTAGTACAACTTGTGCCTGTATTAGGTTAGGTAGCTTTGTTATTATCGTCATGTGCCGTGGCGCCGTGTGTATGTACATGTACAATACGTCTAGATTCAAATCGTGGTGTACAATACTGCCAGTTAGACGCCGGTCATTTGTCAATTATTCCTGCCCGTGGTGCATCTGCACCTGATTAATGGATGGGTTTATTGGCGATTTATCTCCGGCGGGGTTCTGCACAGTTACATAGCCAGTGTGATCTCTTTAGTATGCAGTAGTATGTCCTCGCATGCTTTTTTCATTCCTTACCTTCTCAATCGCTATCGTCTTCGACTTCATAATTAACAAGTCTGTACAGTACAGTACAGTACAGGTAGTACTCCGTAAGCAGTGCTATATAGAAAACAGTCAGTACGCAGCGCAGTACGCAATCCCAAAGTATCCGTGTCCAGGGTTCCTTGTCTTCAATAAAAATGACCTCCCTTGACACAAATCTCCGGAGTTCGCGGAATACGGATTCAGAAGTTGGCAAATCAAGTGTTGCATCTTTTTTTTGTCAATTATTAATTTACTTGTGTTATTGAGGGAGGTCTCACGCTGCTGATAGCAGTGTCTTTTATCCTATCCTCGACTGATCGATCAGATCGGAAGAGAGCCGTTTTATGTAGATAGTAGATAACCCGGATAGTAGATACTTAGCTGGATCAACCTACTATGTACCCCATGTATGCAGTGTGCAAGTGTGCAATATAGATAGTATTTCATATCATTTTGTCTATCCATAACGCTGGCTGGCTCGATCAAGATCGACTAGTGTCTCTTTTTTTTTTTTTTTTTTTTTTTTTTTTTTTTTTTTTTTTTTTTTTTTTTTTTTTTTTTCTTTTTTCCCGCCACCTCACTTACAACAACGACGCTCTAGCCTCTGTATGATAGAGCATCAGTGGCGAATGATCACCAGCATTAGTTTACAAAAAAAGAAAAAGAAAGAAAAAAGACGTGGCAGTGCCTCCTACGAGGATCATGCGTGCCTTCGTGTCTTCCGATTGGGTCAAGGGCAGAGCTGCAAGGGCGCCTGCAACACCATGCCCGCGGCATGAGAGTACATCGGACTGGTGGGTGCTGTTTGCTGTGAAGGACTGACTGGGCGAGAAGGGAGGGTGTCGGAATGAAAAACATGTACGAGGTACTTGCTGCATGGGAATATGAGGCTGTACGGTGAATTTGATGTATGTCTGGCGCTTCAATGGAGCATACCTCGATGTCTCCGGTGTGCGGAGATATTCAGATAGGCAAGCAGGGTATCTCGTAGCTGGACATCTTAGTCCCAGATGCAAGGCGCTTCATCTCTTTTTCAATGCGCGGTATGATGATGGTGACTTCTCTCAAAGAGGCATCGGTTCCGGAGAGTTATTGTCTTCTGCAGAATCGACTGGCAGGCCGTCCCCATGAGGTTCTCTTGCTTTTTGTGTCACGTCGGATCCTTCAGAAGGATGAGACATCCAGAAGGTGCTTCCGACTGGACCTGGATCCAGGAAGGTGGATCGACTGATATGCAAGTCATTGACATCTTGCCTGGCAATTAATAGATGCAGAACCCAGGCGGATAGATCTGGCATCTCTCTCCGCGGCCAGGAGAGATCCCCTCCATCTCCTCCGGGCTGGTGTCCCACCAAGGTTCCGGCGATCAGGCTGCGAACCCTGGTACAGTTCCGACAGACGGGATGAGACGGTGAGTCTCCGTGCGCCCGCCTCCCCCAGCAGACTCCCTTGGTTGCGCTTCATCTGGAGCTCTCTTTCGCGCTCTATTCCGGGGTTATGGACATGGACCACTGATGGACGGTGAACCGTGGAGCTGAAGACGTTGCTGGGCGCTGTGGCACGCCGGGAGGCGACTCGCGCGGGCGCCTCTTCTAGCACGTTCGGTCTTATCGATAGGCGACGGTGGAACGACTAGCGGCAGGGCTGGGGCCGCTGCTCCTCTCCACGAGCGCCCGCGGATGCCCAGCGCTGCCTACTTTAGGGATGAGAGACCACACCGTCCACCTCCTCAGACTCGCGACTCTGTCCTCCTCCCCACTGCTGCTGTAGGAACGGCCGCCTTGCGTCGACGAAGGCCTCCCAGCGCACCCTCCGCAGGTTCGTCGGGCGCCTCTGCTGCGTCACAGCCACAGTCCTGCAGCACAGTACCCTCCCTCGGACCCTCCCGCGGTGGCCAGCCCCGGCGCTCATTTCATTGTTCCTGGCTCTGAAGGATCATCCCCTCAGGGGCCACCTTTGTCGTCGCAAGCGGGAGCTGCAGCTGCACACCCGTGGGTGAAAGCACCCCCAGGTTGATTATTATTCTTCTCCTCCCCCCTTCCCCCCCCTTCCCTCCTCGTCCCTTTTCTCAGATCCCTCTTTTCCGTTTGTCTGTTCGACGGGAAGAGACAGGTTCGGCGCGTTCTCGTCCGCCGTCAAAATGAAGGTAGGCTTTGGCCCCCCCCCTTTCCCCTCCTTTCCCGTCCTGGCGTTCGGGCCCCCCCCCCCTCCTCGTTTTATCACGACTGTCGCTTGCTGACCGACCCGCCGGCGAAAAGGCCATCAGGCGGTCTCTCAAGGGGGACAAGGAGCCCAAGCCCCAACACATCTCCATCACCCCTAAATCCGCCATTGCCATCCTGCCCCCCAAGAAGGTGAGTCGTTGCGCGACCCCTTCCCAGCTAGCCTGTGGTCTTGGCATCGTCTTAATGCGCGTCTGTGGGCACGTCTAGGTGATCAAAGCTTTGTATGATTACGAACCCCCTCCTGGCAACACGCAGGAGCTCGCGTTCAGCAAGGGAGACTTCTTTCACGTCATAAGCAGAGAGGACGACCCTGACTGGTACGAGGCGTGTAATCCATTGATCCCTAACGCAAGGGGCTTGGTGCCGGTCTCCTTCTTCGAGGTCATTGGAAAGAACGAGAGGGACAGCGGTGGATCGGTCGACGTCCACAAACATCACCACGATTCGGGCTTCTCCGACCGAACAGACTCGACCAACACAGCAAAACAGGGCGCGCGCTCAAGGATGTCGTCAGTAGGCAAAGCCGCCCATATGGTGTATGGCATCGTTCAGTATGACTTCCATGCTGAGCGGCCAGATGAGTTGGAAGCGAGGGCGGGGGAAGCGATCATTGTGATCGCCCAGTCGAACCCGGAGTGGTTTGTCGCCAAACCGATTGGTCGCCTGGGAGGCCCAGGGCTTATCCCGGTGTCGTTCGTGGAGATAAGGGACATGACGACGAACCAGCCGGTCGCAGACCCGCTGGAAGCGGTGAGGAGGGCGGGTGTGCCCAAGGTGGAAGAGTGGAAGAAGATGACTGCCGAGTACAAGAACAGCAGCATCACGCTGGGAAAGATCGAGAGTGCAGGATCGGGTGTGCAATCGGTCACATCCGGCATGGAAAGAATGTCCCTGAGTCAGCATCACGGGGGCCATGGTTATGCGCACCACAATGGAAATGACCACGTGAGTAGTAAAGCGTCGTTTAGTCACTCTGCGACCAGTGGAGCTGATACGATTCCTGATCAGGGACATCACAATTCTGTCAAGGCAGCCGGGCATCAAAGCCAGCCGCTTTATCGCCAGCCCTCCCAGCAACTACTTGCGCCAGTGTGGGCCTGCGTTCCCCGATACTGTTTCGATAACGACAAGTACTGGTACATCATCGAGGCTAAGATGGAGGATGGCCGCTGGTGGGAGCTGTCCAGATACTATCATGACTTCTATGACTTCCAAATCGCGCTGTTGACCCAGTTCGAGGAGGAGGCGGGGAACAAGGGCAAGCCGCGAACACTCCCTTACATGCCTGGCCCCGTTACGCACGTCACCGATGCGATTTCCAACGGTCGACGTCAAAGCCTCGACGAGTACATCAAGAAGTTGCTGGCTATGCCCCCGCACATCTCGCGCTGCCAGTTGGTCCGTGAGTTGTTCGCGCCTCGCCCGGGCGACTTTGAGATCGACCCCAATGCGCTGGGAGATGAGTACCGACTCTCTGCGGGCTCTCAGCAGTCAACTGGCCAGGATGCTTCGGGAAGTACGTCCCGACATTCGTCCCAGGGCCAGATCAATAATGGCGCCGGTAGCTACCCCGGAACGACGGCTTCCTCAGCACGTCTCTCCCACCAATCCCACCGTACACAACCCTCTCTGTCACAGAGCAACGGCTCCTCCCAGTCACGCACAGACGTCCCGGCTCAGACGATGAACCGACAGCCGAGCTCCTTGACCCAGCCATCCACTACCGCTGGAGGAGCGATGAAGGTCAAAGTCTTCTTCCAGGATGACCTTATCGCCCTGCGTGTTCCAACCGATATCACATTCAAGCAGCTCAAAGACAAGCTCATTGATCGTCTAAAAGTCAATGAGGACATCATGATTCAATACAAGGACGAACCCACTGGCAATTTTGTAGAAATTATTAGCGATAATGACCTCGAGAGGGCACGTCAGCGGAACTCCAAGTTGGCGCTCCACGTCGCCCTTGCATAAGCGACGGAGATTGTCACTGCTCTGGACGGAACGGCTTCATCTTGCTCTTCCTTTTTCCCTTTCGACGACACCACTATATTGGCGGATACGGCGTGATCGGCGTTGCGAATTCGGATTCTGGACCATCCGCCACCCTACCAAGGTAGCGAAAAAAAAAGATTTCTGCTTTTTACGTTGGTCCTTTTTTTTTCGGATGATGGGATGATTGAATGAAACTTTTGAAACTTTGATGCCTTCTCTTTTCGATTCTCCGGTGAAGTTTACGGATTCCATTTGATGTTCCTAGTATATCCTTCTTGTGTTTTGCCATCTGGTGTCACTGGTTCCTCATACCCGCTCTGCTTGTGTGCTATTCCACCTTTGTCGGAATCTCCCTATGGCTCAGTCTCCATCGTGCGTCTTAGCGCATCTTGACGGTGTAAGGGACATTCCTCCTGGGATGTTCCTTTTGGTGCTTTGGTATCTTTGGTTGATAATACCAAGGACGTCATCTCTCTTGAACTCCTCCTTTCGCCCTCTCTCTCCGTGCTGTACTCTTTCTGTCACTTGTGCTCAAAATCGTAGGTGAAGGGTGCTCCGTTGCGTTCTCCGGGCTGTCCTTTGTCAGTGGAAAGCGAATTGCTACTTTTTGTCTGTTTTCTTGAGCTGAACCTTGGCTTCAAGGAGCGACTTCTGCGGTAGTGAAGGAGTCCCATGAGTGGGATTGGCCTCGCTTTCAATGGAGTCGTTCGATCAAGTTCGGACTGCTACGTCGAGTGTAGCCGACGGGAATTGTTGCGCAAAAGGCGGAACATTGAGAAGGGACATTGATTTGTACGCGAAGAGGGACTGATATCAAAAATACGTTTCTCGGATTGTTGGAATGACAATGTCATCCACAGATCTGATCCTCTGTCAGTTTCAAAGGGAGCCAACTTGATATCAACAATGTGTGACTTGAGCCGCTTGAGGGCGATTTGACCAATAAGGAGGATTCCCGTGTTTCGGTGACGATGTATTCAAAGCTGTCAACTATGTACATACAGAAAAACAGGTTCCATACATATATCGCGAATCTCCAACAAAAACTTATCGAGACCTGCATTTCTTGTTGATCTCAGTAGCTGCAAGTTCGTATCTCGGCGTTCTTGAGAAAATTTGGAATGCCTAATCAGGCCTTTTCATGAGTCGCTGGAGCTTATTTAATCTTCCAAGACAGTCACTTGGTCTATTTACAACACGCGATAAACATCTAACGTTGAAAACATAGGCCCGCGGTGGTCAACTGGTTGCCACTGCGAGACGGGTTCGGTCTATCGGTGTCCCGACTCGGCATATTATTGGAGGTCCACCGGTCCACCGGACATCTGCAAGCCACGTGACGCAGGCGTGCAGCCTCGGAGATGCGGAGCTGCACAGCTAGATCGGGCTCTTCTCCGCCTCGCTCCTCAACCTGGTTGGCGAACGCCTGGTTATCGTCAGGGGAGTATATGGATTTGGGAGTCAGAGAACGGGCTTGCTGTCGCTCATTCTGTCTTGTGTGATATTGCCAGACCGGCCTCCTTCTCTCTTTAACTACCTACTTAGTATTCTACTTCGATCCCCACTCCGGTGCGATCCCCGCCGAACAACAGGCGATCGCGGGAAACTCGGACATTTATCCTCTAGACGCTACTTTTTGACCCTTTGCTCACCTTCCCTTTACCTTGCCTTTTTGCCTCTTAAGTGACATCGGAAGCATATTGAGATGAGTCGACCGTCGGCGAAAATCTGCGTAGATTGCGTGCGCGGCGCGTGGAGGACGAGTGGCGCGTTAACGGCGGCCACGCGCGGCGGTACCAGGAGGCTACAGACAAAGGAGTTTCAGAGGGCGGTGCATCATGCTCGACGGGACTCCGTGAGAGGCTCTCTATGTCGCGGCTTGTCGGATTCCGGATCTTGCAGTCGATCGAGGTCCAGAGCGCTGCAGAGGAACCAGAACCAGAGCCAGCATGTCAGACGATTCGCGACGGCCAGCGAAGGTCTTGCGGTGGAACAGCAGGATGAGGACGCGCGCAGTCCTCCTTCGTCACTGAGACTGGGACCTTTGGCGGAATACGATCGCAGAGTGCAGGAGGGGAGACTGCGAGATGATCCGTACCAAAGAGGTATGCTTTCATTTTATCGAGTCTTCCTTGGCATGTGTTTATCGAAGACCCAGGCTAATCGGTCCGCTACTGCAGCCATCATCCAACACCTGCAAGACCTGCACGACATGCTGAGAGCGTACAACCCGCCGAAAGTCGTCCACCCAAGCGTCGAGTCCCTCAGTACAAAGCCCAAGTCTTCCTCCTTCCTGAGCTCCCTGTTCGGCCGCAGCAGCCGCCCCGAGGGCCCTACCATCCCCGAGAACCTTCCCCAGGGCCTATATATGTACGGCGACGTCGGGTGTGGCAAGACGATGCTGATGGATCTCTTCTTCGACACCCTGCCGCCGAATATCCCGTCCAAGACGAGAATCCATTTCCACAACTTCATGCAGGACGTGCACAAGCGGATGCATAAGGCGAAAGTGCGCTATGGGAACGATATCGACGCGTTGCCGTTGGTGGCGGCCGACATTGCGGAGTCGTCGAGTGTGCTTTGCTTCGATGAGTTTCAGTGTACGGACGTTGCTGACGCTATGATCTTGAGGAGGTATGTCGGGCGTTTTTGGCATGAGGCATTCGTGACTAACATCTAGCGAGACTTCTCGAGTCTCTGATGTCTCACGGCGTTGTCCTTGTCACTACCTCTAACAGACACCCCGATGAGCTGTACAAGAACGGCATCCAGCGCCAGTCCTTCATCCCGTGCATCCAGCTCCTCAAGACCGCCCTCAAGGTGCTCAACCTCAACTCGAACACAGACTACCGGAAAATTCCCCGCCCTCCATCCGGTGTCTACCACCACCCTCTGGATCTCGCCGCAGCTCGGCATGCCGACAAGTGGTTCGAGTTCCTTGGCGACCCGATCAACGATCCCCCGCATCCTGCCAAGCACGAGGTCTGGGGACGCACCATCGAAGTGCCGCTGGCCAGCGGCAGGGCCGCAAGATTTACATTCCAGCAACTGCTCGGGAAGGCGACCGGCGCGGCCGATTATCTCGAGCTGGTGCGGAACTACGACGCTTTCATCGTGACGGACGTTCCCGCCATGTCTCTCAACCAGCGCGACCTGGCCAGGAGGTTCATCACGTTCCTGGATGCCGTATATGAAAGCAGGGTATGTCAGATCTTTTTATGTTAAACTTGGTGGATACTTAAGTTACTGATTTTCTCCTCCCCGCAGGCGAAACTCGTCCTCACAACAGCCGTCCCCCTGAAGAACCTCTTCCTCTCAGAGTCCGACATCAAGGACTTTATTAAAAAGTCTTCTTTGTCCAAAAAGGAGGACAAGAAGGATACAACAACAGCAGCCACCAACGACGCCGCCGCCGCCGCGGAACTCCCCGAGGTCGTGCGCAACCTGCTGGACGAGCTCGGCCTCTCCGTGTCCGACCTCAAGTCCAGCTCCGTCTTCAGCGGCGACGAGGAGCTGTTCGCCTTCACGCGCGCTCTCTCCCGCCTCTCGGAGATGGGCAGCAAGGAGTGGGTCGAGCGCGGCCTGGGCGTGGGCATGGACGTCGCGGAGGGCATGGGGGACCGCGAGGCGTGGAAGAAGACCCGGAGCCGGTGGAGGGAGGATAACATGTAGGTATGTATGTACGGTACTGTGCATACCTTATGCATACATACATGCATATAAGCGTGTTGTTTTGCTTCGGGTCTCTTTGTTGTTATTATTATACTATAGAATGGTGGTTTTGGCTTTGTGGGCATGGGAAGAAGGAAGAAGGTATATACATATACAGCGTTGATTGTTTTTGCTTTGCTTTGCCGCACTTGGCGTTCAGACCTGCTTCACTGCATTTCTATACCAGTTTTGTTTTTTCAAAAGGTCTTGAGAGATAGATCATGATTGTTACTCCATATGTAGATAGACAGATCAGATGGCTTCTTTCACTGCATGCATGCAAGTACCATACATGTGCAGTGCATACAAAGTCGAGACCATTATCCTCGAAGCGTACCTTGAGCGGACGCTCGGATTGTCGTGAATATGACGAATATTATGAGAGCATACAGAGACGTTTTGCGCGCTGCGAGAGACTCTACCACTCTACTTACTACTTTTGGCGGCCTCACTCAGGTGACTATCATTGATGATGTTGAGCGAGCACTTGGTTACTCTGTACAGTACAGTGCAGTATGTGCAGTACATACCTTCCTTCGCTGCTGGGTCCAAGTAGTGGGCACTGGCCAGGCAGTACCCTGCCTTGATCTCATCTCATCTCATGGATGATGAAGCATGGATCATCGAGATCAGGTCAGATAGGTAGTACATGGTTATAATGATTGGATATGTATATATACTTCATGCGGTAGCCCTTCTCTCTCTCTTTCTCTCTCTCTCTCTCTCTCTCTCTCTCTCCCCCCCCCCCCCCCCCTTCTCGTCTAAGTCTCAGGTAGACCACATATCTCAACAGGAAATGTATCATCTACTCTACTCCGTACATACCTTCATTATATTATTATTACCTAGTTTCTGAAGAATCATGTATGTGCCAGGGCAGGCCTGAACCTGGGAACTTTGGTGGAAGCAACAGAACAAGACTGTTGTGTCGATTCAATCCAAGCCTAATAATCTGAATAATATGAATGTTGTAACCTGTAAGAGAAATCATTTGGCACGGGAATCTTCTTGTAGCCACGCTATATCTATAAGAAATTATACCTCTTCGGTTGCTATAGAAATAGAATCCTCTGGGGGCCTTCGCTAACTAATCCTTTGACCTTTGAGCGTAGGGGTTTTTTCTATCCTTCTTGAGATCTTTAAATCAGACCTAATAATTATAATTATAATAATAAAAGAACTGTGTGCTCTTCTTTGATGAGTATAGCCTTGTGAATCGGGATTTGTATATATATATATCTTTTTCCCCCATTCAGAGATTTCTACTGCGTACCGTAGACTGACGCTCAGAAATGATTGGAATTGGAAATTTGAAGCAAGCTAAGACACACTACTACCTGTCATCTACTACCTAGCGTGTTTTAGCATGCCATCATCAATTATTATTACAGTAGGTCCGTAACCTCCGAACTGCACCTGCAAAGAAAAAAAAATTAGGATCACTTCAATCTGTCTAAACAATGAGTGAGGGACTTGAGCCTCGCGCTAATAATGCTAGAACAGAGCACCAAAACCCGCAACCTGCAGCCTGCAGGGTTCGACTTATTGTTAGGTCCAGTCCGGTCCGGTCCAGTCCAGGGCCCTTGTCTTGTGCATGTGCAGCTGCAGCAGTCCCATACATAGAGTACTCTTAACCACTGTAACCCACGGAGTTTAGGACTGTTGGCAGTTAGGCAGACCGGAGGATGCAGGTATGCAATAAATGTAATAATGGATATGCACAGTGCACACAGCACGCTTTATTATAGTAGTAGCACGCCGCCCGCGGATCCGTGATCTATATCTATCTATCTATCTATCTATCTATCTATCAGGGCCCCCAGCCTCGCTGAGTCGCTCCCCATTTCTATAACTGACACACTCTATGTAGGTAGTTCTATCCTCTTTCCATTCTTCAGGGATCTTGCAGGGATCGGCCGTGCCTAGGTATTGTACCTAATCTAGTCTTCAGGCTTCAGGTCTCCGACTGACTTCCTCGGGAGCCGAATCGCAAGCAAAAGAAAAGAACGCCCTGAAAACCAGATCAGTGGTAAGCAAGTGAGGAAAAGAAATCTCCCTGTCTTGACTCTCGAGAGCCAAACTTTTAACTGGCTACCTAATCGAAGACGAGACGGTGGCGTTTTGAGGTCGAGTGCAACTCTCGACTTCTCGAGCCATGATTGATTAATTATTATTAATACACACCATACTGTAGTTAACTGCCGACGGGCCCGTCGAGCAGGCACACTTGCAGTAGTAGTCTAAGTGGGCACGCTCCAGCGCGCAAGTGTGTGCATGAAATTTAGATCGGACCGAGATGTTCAGACCCTTTTTTGAGACTGACAGCCATCGCCCAATGGCGGAGCAGGCTACACGCAAACCCGCAGAATAAGGTTGCAGACGGTCGAGGTCCCAAAAATAAGCAAATCACTAGTGCTACTGTACAGAGTAAAGTGCAGCACAATTATTCCGAGAGAACTTACATAGAGACGGGTCCTGTCAGGGCCCAACTCGGACGGCGGATGATTCATGGACATGGATTCATGTCACAAAAGTATAGTTGAGTATAGGCATTTACGGGAATAAAGCACTAAGCGTGCCAAGATAGCTGCCTATCACCGGTGAATAATATTTACTCCGTAATATGACCACCAGGTAGGCTACATACCCGAAGTGGAATTTCGTAAAATGGTCCTAGCACTATCAATGTGCCTGCCTGATTTTTATTGCATACCTATGTGGTAGGCAAGTATGTATCTTATGGAGACAGTGAGAGCGCCTGTGGAGCTGGTAATGAATTCTCAAGCCCCTTGGCCTCTACTGAAGAACTTACTCCTTACGCAGTAGAGATATTGTTACAAGATGCCAATATCTGACCTTGCAGTTGAGAATTGAGCGTCCTGCATGAAGGCGGAGACAGGGGATCTGTCTCAGTCTAGAAGACCATTGGCTCGAGAATTTATCACCACTTGAACTTAGTCTCGGTGGTGGGATCGAGAGTAAACAAAGGCAGATTAATAGGAATGTTACATGCATAGCAGTCATATTATGAGTGTTATTACCCCGTACGCGCTTTGACGATCTCAGTAGCTCGTCACATGCATCTATCTCAGTAGGACTGAAGAACAGAGCAGCCTAACTCCATATGCTAAAAGACCCGACTTGTACTTTGGCCGCTTGTGGAATTTGGAATCTTGTGTCTGTGACTCTCCTCTGCGACACAATGTTCGCTGAAGTTTATTTAGACCAGCACGATCATTGACAAATGATGAGGCCCCGGAACAAAAAGGTGAGACTGGTGACGGACGGATGGATTGAATGTTGCTTGGTCAACAAGCGTTTTCCTTCGCGAGTCCTAGGACTGTCTGCGTCTCCACTGCTTTCCTCTGCAGACTCCACCAGACGCAACCACGTCAGGACTCGGAGGTTTCAGAGCCAAGCGGATTCGCGGGCTCAAAAGTCAATAAGCGCGCGCGCCAATTCGAAGCGACGGAGCAGGTGGGTATTGGTGTAAGTACCTAATATTTGGTATAAGAATGTGGTTGTGTTATGCCCCTGGAACTTTTGAAAGTTACACCGGAGGGGAAAAATACTGGCTAAATACTAAACACATTCCTAGAGTATCTACTGAGTACGTCTGCGTCTGTTCTGTTCGAACGTCTACATATATCGATATCGGCAAACAAGCCAGATGGCAACAAACCCCGGCGGAGCTGGAGGAGGTCAACCTTGGCTGCTGAATCCCAATGCTGTTCTGCAAGTTGATGAAGTAAATACCTAACAAAGCCCTTGTCTGATCTCATGTCGACAATGCCTACTGCCCCAGAGAGATTTATAACTAATCCTCAGAATCAAGGCATGGAGGAGGACAACGACGACGTCGATTCCGCCATCGGCTCGGAAACCAGGTCGAGGAGCGTGTCCATCGCCTCCTCCGTTCTGAACTACAGGTATGAAAATGGGCGCCGCTACCACGCATACCGCGAGGGGGCATACCCCCTGCCCAACGACGAGAAGGAGCAGAACCGTCTCGATCTGGCCCACCACGTATTCCGCTTGGTGCTGGGCGGGCAGTTGTACCGCGCCCCGATCCAGAACCCGCAACGCATCCTGGATATTGGAACGGGGACGGGAATCTGGGCTATCGAGATGTACGCCTCGACCCAGCATCCTGGTCGACCCGATCCTAACATAGTTCGTCCAGGGCCGACGAGTTCCCCAGCGCCGAGATCATCGGGACCGACCTGAGCCCGATCCAGCCGTCCTGGGTGCCGCCCAACTGCAGATTCTACATCGAAGACGTCGAGAGCGACTGGACGTTCCCCCCGGAGCACAAGTTCGACTTCATCCACGGCCGCGGCATGGCCGGCAGCATCGCCGACTGGCACCGCCTCTACCGGCAGGCCTACGAGCACCTCAAGCCCGGCGGGTGGATCGAGATGCAGGAGTTCGAGACGGAGGCGCACTCAGACGACGGCACGCTCGAGACGACCAAATACATCCGGGCGTGGCAGCAGCAGATCAACGAGGCCAGCAGGCAGTTTGGCAAGTGCTTCAACGAGGCGCCGACGCAGAAGCAGAGGCTGATCGACGCGGGGTTCGTCGATGTGAGGGATGACATTTATAAGGTTTGTTTCGTCCTTCCACTATATATATATAAAATCATGTATAACCATTACCTGGCAGTTATTGCACACACTCACCTTTCTAAAATACTCATAGATCCCCATCGGCCCCTGGGCAAAAGACTCCCGACTCAAAGAGATCGGCCAGTACAACCTCCTCGCCATGCTCGAGTCTGTCGAGCCGTACACCCTCGCGGTCGCCACGCGCGTCCTGAAGCTCCCCAAGGAGGAGGTCGACAAGCTGATCGCGGGCGTCAAGGCCGAGTTCCTGAGCGGCAAGCACCATCTCTACGGCAAGATGCACTTCGTGTACGGGCGGAAGCCGGAGAGCGAGGCGTCATGACCTTCATTCATCCCCGTCTGAATCTGAATTTAACCGTGTGCCTCAATTTCAAATACGGAGGGAGAGGGGGGAAAAGAAAAAAAAGAAGGCAGAGGACGGGCTGGGTTAAACTGACGATTTTACGACATGATGTTCATTATATCTATCCATCTTGGAAAATACCCGGCTTCTTTTGGCAGGAGTTTCTCACATGACCTCATTTCGTGGCCAGAGATAACTACTGGGTAGGTATGGTACTCATATACGAAGGTACCTCCATAGAGCAGTCAGTAGGTACGTACTGTGCCCGTTACGGTACCTCCATTCATATCATGCATCTACCAGCTTTCGATGTCATCCATAAGTATATAGCCCTTCCTGTTAAATAAATAAATAATACAGAAAAAATTTCATTTTGTAAAAAAAAAAAAAAAAACTCTCCAGGTTTATTGCATCAAGCAAATAGCCCTTAATTCACTTTCAAGAACAATCTATTGTGGGAACACAAAAAAAGGGTGTTGCGATCCTACTGAATTCAATTCTATATCTATCTAATCTATCTTATTAATCATTTTATCATCTATCTATTATGCAATTGCTCTCATGTTAAGATTAGGTACAGTTGAATAAGGCCGTTTCAGATTACTAAAAGACCCCTTCCTGTCTCAGTTCACTATGTCGCGGTACATATATATGTATATATTATATATCTGGATGCAGGATCTAGAATGATTAAATTTCTCATGAAGAAAAACGAAAATACCAGTTTCCTAGCAAGTCTGTCTAAAAGGTCTCGGGTTTGGAGGGTTTCAAAATTTAAAAAAGCAAGCAAGATGGTGTACTGGGACGTTTCACCGAGGCGAGTCCCGAAGCATCCTCGGAGGGGACAAGTTCTCGGCAAATACTTCCCCTTTATGAGAAAAGCTCATTCCCCTGCCCATAGCGTTGCTTTTTACCTGTGCGTTCCTCTTCGCGTGTGGAGATAAGGATATTGTGGGACCTTTGCTGGGTATATGCCAGGCCCAGGACTCCTCTGACTTATGTCTCTATTTAGTTAACGGAGAGTTGTGCAATTTGAAGTCTACATCTCTTGCCTTCAGGAACCTCATCTATAGTCAAGCCAGTGATTTCCTATCTTTCTCACCTTCAACTCGCCTCCTATAACGAGGCTTCGCGAAATACGATAGTTTAATGGATTATCTAAATGTCTTAGAAGACCCCATATAGCCTCAAATAGACACTGTGGCCACACTATAGATACAGTATAAATCAGAAAAAGAGATGGACCTTTGCGGGAAAAAAAGGACTTCCCTCTTAAAATTTAACACTTCTCATACGCTTGTGTCTTAGTTAAAATTAGATAGATCAATTTGAAACTTGTCCAGTTGCTTCTGAAGTCACTGACAGTCTGAGTTGCTAGCCATCATAGTGCGCATTACCTACCTAATTCTTCATATCTTGGAAACCTAAGCATGTAGGTACTAGGTAGGTAAATAATATCCTATAGCATCAGCTATCTATCTGCACTGTGCAGCACATGGTATGGTGAGTGCAGTATGCTATCTATACCTGCGAGTACTATGTATGAGCGAGCCTTCTTTCTTTTATTCACCTCTGTTGCCTGCCTTTCCAGACCGGTTTCCGAGGCAGGTAGGTAGCTAAGCAGGGGATGAGAACTCCTTGTCTGTCAAAACCAATAAGGATAGATGTTAGTTGCACAGCACTAGGTACCTACCGAGCCTAGGTACTTAGACATACACACGTGTCAGCCAAACGCATACCTTTGCGAACAAAGGTCGTACAGCACATTGCATAATAGCAATACCTCCAATGTAGGTACCACAAATGTGGCCCACTGGTCCCTGCATCTCATCCAGCCCGCGAAATCTGCTAAGCGAAATGTATAGTATTTACTTCATGTACATATACGGTAGTGCCTGGGATAACCTCTCCCTCCAAGACAAGGGAATCAAAACCCTCCCTTCCTCAATTTAGGCACTTAGATCTCCGTAGTACAGTGCAGAAAACCAGGTCGAGACTCAAGCGAGCAAACTGCATCCCAACACTACAGCAACAAAGCTAGGCTTGTTCCTTGTTCAAAGGATCCATATGTATGTTGTACTTCTCTGAGCACCGGGGAGCAAAAAGAAAGAAAGAAAGGAAAAAGAAAAAAAAAAGCTTAAGCTGAGGTCCCACGGTCCGTGGACTGTTTTTCCTTTCCGCAGTTGAACCAAGTCTGTCAGCAGCATACCGCTCGCCGTTGGCGGTGTGGGACAGTAGTTAAGTAATTCCCAAGCTTTTTCCAAGCTTTTCGCCAAGCTTTTCCAATCGGCAAACAAAACTACCTAGTACTTTACTACTACCCGCAACAGGGATCAAGGATGTACCATGTTTAAGAACACCTTTCAGTCGGGTCCATTGTCTCGGGAAAAAAACACATCCCCATGACCGGTGCACTGTCCACACGCGTTAGCACACATAATGTAGGTGGCAGATGTGACAGATGTGTGGCAGATGTCGGGACCTTTTTTTAATCTCTATTTCTATTTTTATTTTACCTTAACTGTGTCGATCGATCGAACGAATAGGCGTGGTTCCCGTTCCCGTTCCCGAGACTGGAGGGAGCTGTGTGTAATTTGATGACTTGGGAGTTTAGGTCCGTCCTGCCTGTTATTTGCCTTGCTTTGCTTCTTTCATCTTTCTTCGGTTAATTAATTAAATTACCTTCCTGCCTACTGGAGGTCCTGTACTACTTTTTTTTTGTTTTGTTTCGTTTTGTCTTTTTCAATTTTCTGACTCTAAGACTAAAAGAATTCTTCTTTGTGAATGTGGAGAGAAAAAAAATGAAAAAAGGCATCTGACCTTGACCCCGAGCGCCCGCGTCGCGTCCACGTAGTACTTGATACCTAACCTGACGACTTTTGAAAATCTTCCCTACCACTAGTCTACTACCTAGTCTAACCTAACTATCCTTCCGTTCCTGGGTATCCCCGTCCATCTAGTCTGGCTTGTCTTCCAAGTCCTGTCGACCTGACCAGTACTTACTTCCCACGCTGAATGATCCTTCAATCGATTGATAGATCGATTACCATACCTTACCTTCTCCCAGATCCGACAATAATAATCATAATCGACTTTCAACAGAACACACACGACCACGACTATCGCCATTACCTTGCCGAGTACGGCCGGGCATGGCGTTCAAGATGTCGCGCTCGCGGCGCCTGATGCTCGTCATCGCCGTGTCTCTGTCTTTCTTCCTCGCTGAGATCTCCGGTGAGTTTATTTATTTATTTAGTTATGAGTTCTATGGGGTTGAATTTTCAATATCAATCACATGCTACGTCCTGGCTTGTCTTTGTCTTCTTGCAAACTTCACTGACACTGATAATCCTCCTTCGAAAATTCCAGTTGGATTCTACACGCATTCCCTCGCGTTGGTGGCTGATGCTTTCCACTACGTATGTGTATAACAGTACTCTGTCTATATTATGTCCCGACAACAACCCCCTACAAGAGAGGTCACTTATTGAGCGTTTTCGCGAACAAACAGCTCAACGACCTTGTCGGGTTCGTGGTTGCGCTGGTCGCGCTCAAGGTATGTAGTCGCAGGAGCTTACCGTACCTCCTTATGCTCACTCCAGAGGCTAACGCATTGTTTACAGATTTCAGCGACGACCGACTCCCCAAAGGCCCTCTCGTTCGGGTGGCAGAGAGCGCAGCTCTTGGGCGCCTTCTTCAACGGCGTGTTCCTGCTGGCCTTGGGGATCAGTATCTTCTTGCAGTCCGTTGAGCGCTTCGTGTCGTTGCAGTGTTTGTCTCCCTTAGCTTTCTTTCAAGAGTGTTCGACTCCGAACATGAGAACTGATTGATTCGCTATGCAGACGTCGAAAATCCCAAACTCATCTTCGTGGTTGGATGTGTCGGTCTTGGCCTTAATCTCATCAGTGCTTTGTTTCTGCACGGTAAGTCGCTCGCGTGCATGACGATTTGGAATATAGGTATTGCTGACGCCGGCCAGAACACGACCATGGCCACCATGACCACGAACAGACTCCTATCGTTCCGCATGCCGCATCCCCTGCCGTGGACAATCCAGTTGAAGGGGGGGCTCGCGGGCTTGAGGTTTGTGCGGCCTTGTTACGGTGTTTTGACAGTCTTCTAACCGAGTTATCTGCAGCTTCGGCCCCAGCATCACGAGCACCGTCACCATATGATCAGGCCGGTCGCCAAGGGCCGTGACCTTGGGATGATGGGCGTTTTGCTCCATGTCCTCGGAGACGCGGCCAACAACCTTGGCGTCATCATCTCCGCGCTGGTGATCTGGCTGACGCACTACGAGGGTCGATACTACGCCGACCCGGCCGTCAGTATGGCGATTGCGGTGACGATTCTGCTGTCTTCTCTTCCTCTTGGTATGTGTGCCTGCTGTGATCACGGGATGGATTGTTTGCTGACACAGTCTCGACAAAAAGTGAGACGCTCCGGTGTCATCCTGCTGGAGAGCGCCCCCAACGGCGTCGACCTGGGGGACGTGAAGCACGACCTGGAGAAGATCCCCGGGGTCGTCTCCATCCACGAGCTGCACGTGTGGCGCCTGAACCAGCAAAAGTCGCTCGCGTCGGTGCACGTCGTCATCTCGGACCGGTCCATCTCGAGCTTCCACAAGCTGGCCAAGACGATCAACGAGTGCTTCCACGCGTACGGGATTCACTCGGCCACGCTGCAGCCGGAGCTCAGCGCGGCCGCGGCGGGCGCGGACGGCGAGAACGAGGGCGCGCAGCCGCAGAGCCTGCGGCAGAGGCAGGCTGCCAAGTGTCAGATGCCGTGTGGGACGCTCTGCGAGGAATTGACGTGCTGCGGGTGAGCTGGCTTATCGCGGAAAAAAAAAGTGCGGATCTGAAGAGACGGTGAAGGTCCGAGGTCCCATGGCGGTGGGCTGACAAGCGGGCCGAAAACGATCTGCGTCTTGGCTAAGCATGTAGACGATACTCCGCGCTGGGCCATCAACGATGGGGTTTGTGGCTCTCTGGATGGTCTTTGGTTTGGTTTCCTCGTTGGATGAAAGGCTTGAGAGGTCGGGAGGCGGTTTTCTGGAAACGGGCGGTTGGGAGACGGAGCTGAGACGATCAAGGAACGCAGGACCGCAAGGTAGAGAGAGCGCGTGGCCTGGATCTCGACGTGCAGGCCGGGGCGCGCGCCGAGTGGTGAGCGTGTGTGTTCCTGCCGGCTGCGGGGCGCAGCTTTGCCCAAGACGGAGTAGGAAGAAAGAAATGGAAGCGAAACCGTTTTGTATCCCTGCGGACGTATCGCGATATATACATAGAGTCCGAGCAGCGCAACCGCGTAGAGAACACGACGCAAGATGTCGGGCTTGCCGGACGCGCTGTCCAAGGACGTCGTGCTCGCCAACGGGCCCGACGACAGCGTCTCGGACCTGGCGTGGTCGTCGGCCGGCAACTACCTGGCCGTCGCGTCGTGGGACAGCAAGGTGCGCATCTACGATGTCTCGCAGACGGCGGCCGGCGAGGGCAAGGCGCTGATGCAGTTTGACGGCCCGGTGCTGAGCTGCTGCTGGTCCAAGGTGAGTTTGTCATCTGAAGCCCTCTCTTTGTGGAGTCGACGCGACCTGCCGCTCCAGATACACCGCACCGCTCCAACACCACAACACCAGTGCAACACAACAGACTCACTCTCGTCTCCAGGATGGACAAAAGGTCATCGGCGCCGCCGCGGACAAGACGGCGCGCATCCTGGATCTCGCGGCCAACGGCGCCGCGCCGCAGCAGGTGGCCGCGCACGACGCGCCCATCCGCTCGGTGCGCTTTTTCGAGGCGCCCAACACCAACGCCCCCATGATCGCGACGGGCTCGTGGGACAAGACGGTGCGCTACTGGGATCTCAGGCAGTCGACGCCCGTCGCCACGCTCAACTGCCAGGAGCGCGTCTACGCCATGGACCTGCGCGACAAACTGTTCGTCATCGGCACCGCCGAGCGGCACATCCACATCGTCGACCTCAACAACCCGACCACCTTCTGGAAGACCATCCAGAGCCCCCTCAAGCAGCAGACGCGCGTCATCAGCTGCATCCTCGACGCGTCCGGCTTCGCCGTCGCGAGCATCGAGGGGCGCTGCGCCTTCCACTACGTCGACGAGAAGAACGCAAGGTACACCATCAACAGATACCTTCGAGATGTTTCGTACAGGTGATGTGATATTGACGACCGCAGCTCCAACTTCTCCTTCCGCTGCCACCGCGAGCCGCCCGCGAACAACCAGGTCAAGGTGTACGCCGTCAACGCCATCTCCTTCCACCCCGTCTACGGCACCTTCAGCACCGCCGGCTCCGACGGGACCTTCCACTTCTGGGACAAGGACGCCCACTCGCGCCTCAAGGGCTACCCGTCCGTCGGCGGCACCATCTCCGCGACCGCCTTCAACCGCGACGGCACCATCTTCTCCTACGCCATCAGCTACGACTGGAGCAAAGGGTACTCGTTCAACACGCCGCAGTATCCGAACAAGGTCATGCTGCACCAGAGCACCGACGAGGAGTGCAAGCCGCGCACCGCGGCGAAGAAGAGGTGATTCCTTTTCTACTGGTTTATGAAGAAAAAGAACAAAAACGAAGAAAAAAAAATGAAAACAAAGAACGAAAGGAGACGGTATATATATAGACGATATCAAACCCACTTACACGGCGGTACATGTCTTATTGTGAATCAGGAGTTTTCGGCAAATTGCGTTGCTTGACTGAAGATCCATACATGCTCTGTCATCGCAAAATGGCATCACTGGGAAAAGTTGTTTTGGTATATACCTGGCTGTTTGGAATATCGGGCGTTTTCCTGCGTTTCAAGGGGGAGATGCCATTGCGTTTGTTGAAAGGTTCAGACCCAGAAATCGGGTACTTGATGCGTCTGTTGTCTATGTATTCGGGAGGATCTCTGTCGGAAAAAGAAACCGTCTCGGAGTTATGTTCTTTCGATATCCATGTATTTTGAAAGATCCAAGATCTGTTGAGAGATATCCTACAGGTTTTTTTTTTTCCTACCGAAGGTTCCTGACTCTCTAAGATAATAGATACGGTAGATCGCTTCTGGGCTTGGCTGTGAGACTGGCGGCGTCCAATTCCAGCGGTGGGATTGACCCAACGTCCTGCTTGGTAGAAATTGATTGGCTGGTTGTAATCATATGTGTTTCCCAGAGAGCTGCGTCGGGTGACTATTTGAACGTCCTTTCTGTTCTCAGATTCAATCACCCAAAGCGATCCTCTCAAAACTACGTGGAGTACAGTTGCACTCAGATTTCTAGAACGAGTGGACACGATGAACTGTGCGCTATGTATGCACACTAGCTCGGCATCTAGTCCTCAATGAACTCATAGAACAGAGACATCTAAAGAACCATAACCCCCATTTTCCGGAAGAGATATTCTCATGTCCCAAAAAAAAGCATCACAATTCGTCAACTCCAACCGGGTATATATGTATGTGTATGTGTACAGTACCTGAACCAACCCCCTCATTCCTCATGAACCAAAATCACCACCACCCAAAGGAGGCTTTCACACGGAAAGCTGCAATGATAGAATCAATAAATAGACACCAAAAGACCCAAATGCATATTTGCATAGAAACGAACCCCTCCCCTCCTCTCACCGCTCTCACGGGGTCCTCATAGCCAGTCAGTCCATGGTCCATGGCCCATACCACTCCATACCATAACTCAAACTCTCATTTCACCCCCGACGGCGACGCCTGCTGCTGCTGCTGTTGCTGCTGCTGCTGCTGACCATGCCGCTGATGCACCTCCAACCACCCGCTCCGGTGCCACGTCGCCAGCGCGACGCCGCAGCGGCCGCACCGGTGCACCACGTCCTTGAGCGACTCCATCATGTACGGCACGCACCCGAGGCCGAAGCAGAAGCAGAGGATGCAGGCCCATGCGCTACCCCACAAACTCTATTAGTGTTTCTCTTTCGATATCAATCGATCGATCGATTATCGATCATTTGCATGTAAGGGGGGGGGGTTAAGGGTGTATCTATACGTACTGCGTCGTCCCCCCGCTCTCGTACGTGACGCGCGTGAGCTCGCGCTGCCCGCACACGGGGCAGTCCACGGGCGAGGGGGCCTTGGTGAGGTTCGCGATGGGGATTGCGGTCAGGTAGGGTGTTACAGCCTGCGGCTGGTAGATGCCCATCGGTTGTTGTAGGGGCACGGTGGTGGTGTAGACGGGTTCCGGCTGGGAGGGGTATATTTGTGGTTGCTGTTGTTGCTCGTGAGGGTATGCTTGGGTTGGGGCGGGGGAGTGCGGGGGAATACTATGATTGCAATCGATCTGTGTGAGTGGGTTTGTCTTTGGCTGGGAAAGAAAGGGACCTAGAAATAAATGTATGGGTCTTGAAAGAAAGAAAGAACAGGAACATACTGCGTCTCCGGCGGCGGGCTCTTTGTCAACTCGTACGGCGGGACTGCGGTGAAAAAGGGTCGGAAGTCAGCATACCGATTGATAGATATGGGCAGTACGGAGCATCTGGGATGATCTTGCTCAACGATGAAGTTGCTTACCGGGCGTCTTGATTTCCTCTTCCTGGGTTGACATGGTTGCGGCGGTGGCCTTTCTTCCCCTTCCCACTGCTTTGTATTGATTGATGTATGGATGTACTGTATGGCTCGCTGCTATTGACTCACCTAGATAGGCAGGCAGGCAGGCAGACAGAGATGTAGGTACGGTTTGAGATGGACCAATAATAAAACAGTAGAGCTCGGAACAGGCAGAAGAATACTCTACTGTAGAGTCAAAGCAGAAGATTCATCCAGTAGGTAACAACCTTCCTAAGAGGAGGACAAAGAAAACGTGAAGGGAGCGAGCAGCGCGCCATTCCTCTCTTATTAAACAGCCTGAAAGCTATGCAGGCTAACATTTGCATGCTAGTAGGTACAGTACTTATCTACACAGCCGCCCAGGCGGCTCCATCTGCTTCAGCCTCGTGTTGGAGCAAGGCTGTGCTCGGTGTTCGTGAAGCCAAGTCGTGTTCGTGGAGTACAGAGGACAGAGGACGTATCATAGCGCGAGTGGGCGTCGATCAGGCCTCCCATTGATTAACCCTATCATATCGGGAGGGCGGAGCTTAGTCGCGATTACGATCTGAAAGCGCCGCCGCCGGGCTGAGACGCAGCCATACATAATGCTTTTTACGGAGTAGGCAGGCCTACCCTACCCGTTGTTAGTTACCAACGTTGCCAACTGGCCAACTGGTGCAGAGGTATGCATACGGCTTGAATATGGGCTGAAGTCGAATTCGGTTCCTGGTCCCCGGGTTTATTGTCAGAGTTTTCCGCTCGAAAGAAATATCCGCGGAGGATTAGCGTGCTTTAACACGTCAGAGATAGAGAACACATCTGGATGCTACATAGCTAAACATTACACATGCTGTGCTAGACCTCAACATGAACTGAACATCCCTGGCATGCAGAAACCTTTTGACTGCGCATGCAGGCAATTTCATTCAAGTTGCAAACCTATTGGAACATAATACCTCTTGACAACCGATAACACGACCTTCTAATCAGAGCTATCTAGATAGGGTTCATTCCCACCCTATTATTTATGCATTATCACAGTGTTATCGCGCATATTGATAAAATAAATCGCATTCCGATTCTGCTGGACATCCAAAAAAGCCAACAGACCTTCTCTTGAACTTTCACGGCGCCGGCTCCGTATTTGGTACTCGACAATAATCACGATCACGACCAAGCTAGCAGAGCGTGGAGACGTCATCGTCATCTCCATAGATGATATCCCGGTGTGATGGATATGAATATAATATCGGTATGTTGATATGCTGTGGGAAAGCAGGCTGACACATAGGAGGGTTATATAGGCGAGGGCAAGGCCTGGACAGCCGGGCTGGTCTGAGATGATACAAGGGAACCGAGGGTACCAACGTTGCTCTGGAGAAAGTGAAAAGGAAAAGAAAGAAAAAAAATTCAGCGCCAAAGCTCCAAAGCCATATCAGTAAGAGGCAAAAAAATTTGTGCATATGAGGCCATTGCATTGTCGACATGATATGCTCACGTCTGGCCCTGTTGTTGCTGTTGTGCCCTTTCCTCAAGCAATGCCAAAATCTCGGCCTTCTCGTCTTTCCACTGTGTCTCATCCAACCCGGAAGCCAAGTCTCGAGCATTCTTCCCGTCCGAATCCAGGATAGAATGGTCGGCGCCCTTCTCGAGGAGCATTTTGACGGCGAAAGGGGACGCATGCGCGGCCGAGTAAACAGAACACTTCAGAATGAACAGATCGATTAATGAATGACAATCCAGTCACCTATGGCAGGGCGATGGATGATGATGATGATGATGATGATGATGATGATGATGAACAGGAGCTCCAGAGGAGGAAGGGCTACAGTACAGGGCAGTATTTATTGTTGAAATCCCTCCTTCGATTGACCTGCCCATGACTGTTCTGGGAATCCTCACTGACTCTTTGCCCCTTCAACGACAACAGAGATTTCACCGCAGTCCTCACTTCTCGAAACCATGCCCTATACAGAACAAAAAATCGGTATATTCTTCTGGATGGAATCACACGGTCATCTCGGGCCGGATTCAGGTATCAGATATGAGACCCCTGTCGTCCGCGCGGACGGACCTAACTGCAGGAACAGGTAGAGATGAGTGAGTGGTCTGAAACCGCCCCAATTCTACTGTACAACGCTTCCTCTATTGATCTGTACTTTACCTCATGTACAGTACAGTACACGTATTCTTGTTGATCTAGGCCTTTGTACAGTACTGTACAGATTACGTGGCTGCATGTGTCTACTGCTCTGGTCTTTATAGATATATATATATATATATATATATATAACGTAATCCACAAGCGAGCCGCGCACCCAAGCGAGCCGCGCACCTTCTAGCCATGACTGAAAGTAGGCCCTGTTTTTTTAACGCAAAAAATGTATTTCTATATAAAAACTAATTACTACTGCGATTAGGACATTGCAACCTTTTATGTCCTATAACATGACAATCACTGCATCTTGGTGGCGCTCGTACAGGGCGCTGAACTGTAGATGAT
>Ga0207841_1000163_pt1 | contig 53501 bp, 36 predicted proteins | sample HigsolmetaGSP18D_FD_184846 | JGI IMG/M metagenome (GOLD analysis project Ga0207841, IMG submission 184846) | High solid enriched microbial communities from the Joint BioEnergy Institute, USA - SP1-8-D (SPAdes) | ecosystem: Engineered > Bioreactor > SSF (Solid state fermentation) > Aerobic >... | reverse complement strand
TAGACCTAAAGGGGTCGTTGGTTTATCTTGAAGACAAGAAACAAGGGGGTGAGCAATATAAGAGCAAGAATAGACCTGTGTTACTAGCAATGCCTATATGACAGGTTGCTATGTGAGTCGACCACGGGGGTCGGAATCTGTCTGAAAGGAGCGTCTTTATATACATGCTGTCTTCCTGGGTCTCTGAGGCTTGTGGAATAGCTCATAGTCTTGGATCATTTGGATCAGTAGGACTTTGAACTGATCCTCTGATCCCCGGATCAGTTGGATCAGTATGCCAAGAATTGATCGCACTGATCCAGTCACATGACTGTCTGGAAATAAGTAATTCCTTCTTCTGACTAGGATCTAGAGATGCCCTTGTAACAGACTGCGCGAACCTAGTAATCTGAAGATATAATGATAAAAGCTCTGATCATTCCAATCTACCTAACTATTTGACCACTATTTATGGACTTAGGGGTTAAGACCTTTCAAATACTTCTTTGTTTAATGATCCCGAGACATTTTCGTGAAATAACAAAGGAAAATAGGTGTTTTAGGTATAGACAGTATGATTTCTTTATTGCAGGGATTATAACCTTCGAGATGCCTGAATTAGCGTGTGCTGAATAGGCTGATAGGTCTCTTGGTATACCACTAGAGTATAGTGGTAATATTCGGCTGACATTTAGTCAGTACATAATGATTTAAATCTCTTAAAAGTCAGAATCCCTGCAATAAAGAAATTATACTGTTTATTTCTATAGTCGCTTATTTTCCTTTGTTATAACTTTTGATATATTATATTTTTTGGGATTCTATACTTGGAAGGTTATAAGTCTCTAATTCGTAAAATAAATAGTCAGTCAGCTAGGTAGATTTAAATAATCAGAGCTTCATCATCATATCTTTGAATTACTAGATTTGCTTAGTCTGACAGAAGCTCACCTGAAGCCAGTTAGTGGTCAGATTTGATTTTATTAACCCTGTAGCCTTTAGTTCTATTCTGGTCAGGTGATCTGGATGAAACTAAGTACCTACCTAACTGAACTTTACACCAGATTGAAAGTAACATGATTAATTCAAAATTGTCACAGTCTGGGCTCCAGTGAGATGGCCGGTTAATATTTAGATATAACACTAAAAAGATAGATGCCATAGAAGTATGCTCAGTATTATAGGTTTAGAATAAAACGATTCGCTGATCTCTTCAACTTAGATCCAACCACTGCCATACGCGAAGCCCATGGCTCTGACTGATACATCAATTTGATAGGTACTTGGTAGGCAACAGTCAATTGTCCACCGTCCAGTCCATCCAAGAGATTATGTGTCCGTGGTCTGAGCTGGACAAATGAAATTTATATATGCAAAACTCAAGGATATCTGGCTGACTGATAATACTGCGACTTGGGAGCGAACACATACTCAAATCTGATATATCCTTGGAAGCTTTCAATATTAAGACCTTATTGTGGACGTGTTAATTTCTCTGCACTCGAAGAATGCTGATCGTGCAACCCGAGAATCTTCCCCCTCCCCCGCCCCACGGTAATGCGTATATAAAAAATGCATACCTCTTTGGCATCAGCCCCTACTTATTTAGGCACATAAGGGACCTAATTTATGTAGGGCGCCTTACAGCAATCAAAAATTATTGCTAAACCAACTTCAAACTCTAATCGGGGATTCAGAGAGTAGAGGTCCAGAATGAATAGTGCGTAAGGTAGACAACGACGCCTTGACTTTAAAGTTACTCGGTGACCGAACTGGATGCATCTACAGCCTGTAGGTAAATGAGGCCGTTCCGAGGCTGTTTATTATTAGCTCCACTGCATAGGGACAGGCTCGGAAATATCTTACAGGTGAAAATTGCCTGAGATGTACGCCTGCTTCCTTGAGAATAGCCGCGCTCTAGATACAGGTAAGTCAACTGCAACCAAGGAAAGGTGGAATAACGCACTTCCTTGTCCATGTTGTAGCTCTGTGAGTAAACAACCTCGGATATGCCAACTTGAGCGATCTTCACGGAGCATGTCAAACAGGGACACCTGCATAAAAATGTCGGTCTTAGCCACTCTGTAGGGGAAGGCCACAATCGCTCACGTGTTACAGTAAAGGATTGCACCCTCCCTGATGCGCTCCCTTCCCGCCTCCAAGAGGGCATTCTCTTCTGCATGAATGCAGAGGCACGTCGACAAACCGACGCCTCCACCCTCGCCACGATTACATCGAGGACCTAAACATTCGTCAGCATAATGATAGTTTGCACACCTCGAGAGAAAGAGATAGGAGTAGAACAGCATACATCCGCCTTCGTTACAATTCTTAACATGTCGCGGGGTTCCATTGTACCCAGTACTTATGACACGGTGTTCCCGAACTAGCACGCAGCCAACCCGTCTTTTCATACAATTGCTCCTCTGCGCAGCAAGGGATGCCAGCTGCATGAAGTACTGGTCCCAGCTCGGCCGCAAGCGCTGTTCGTCAGCGAGATCGAGTGCCTCCAGAGCAGCGTGCAGTTCTTTTAAGGACGATGAAGAATTGAACAGCCGCACCTGCGCCCGATCCGTCAAATAAGCGCGTCCAATGTCCTTGTCATATATATGCTTGTCGTTCCAAAGAACGAACGTTTCGAGATCTGGAGGATCAACTTGGCGCCTCCGGCACCTGTGGGCAGCAGATCAACAACCGTCTCCATACTCCTCCCAAAACAGCAGCAAGCAGGAACACGAACTGACCTGTCAGTAAACCGTTTCCACCGTAGGCTGATCGGCGCATCCACGCTGACAAGGAGGAAGAAAGGGCGTTGAAGAAGGCGGTCCAGCGTGGCGCCGTCCCAGATGTCGGTGGTAACCCAGCGCTCCCGCCATCTCTTGGTGACGAAAGTGAGAAGCGCATCGACGGTTTCAAACACAAGTCCCGACGACTGCGGGCTGCCCGTGCGCTCTATCTCAGATGCTTGCAGCCGAAGATCATCATCCGGTCCATCAGCAATTCGGGGACGGTCTTTATTGACCAGCTCGAGCAACTGAAAACCTTGGTGCTGGATCAAGTACTCCGCGATCGCGTGCTTTCCAGCACATATCCCTTGACCATCTATCAGCCTGCACCAAGTCCATATAAATGTAGATCGTCCTACGGGGAGAGGTTCTGTAGAGTAGACGGACCTCCACATAGACCAATTAGCATTGTTTTTTTGAGGTACTTCCAAACCTCAAAGTTTAAACTTCACCAGCCAGATCCTAATGGACACGAAAAAAAAAAATCAAAGTCCTGGGAACGGAGACAAGAGTACTGGAGTATCACAGATACCGCACTTTTTGTCAGAGTTCCAAGTTTATATATCTAAGGAAGAGCTATAGAACTGCGTTCTTGTATATGCACGGGCAGGGAGAGTAGATAATGATAATGTGCATTGGGGAACCTCGGAAGGCAGAGCCGGCTGTCCAGGGGAAACCAGGTGCTGGGGAGGATGGACACGACGACGCCAGAAAACCCGGTCTTTGAGGAGTCTGTGTCACGGAACAGGAAGAACTACGCCGTGTTTTTAGGTTTTTGCAGCCCTTCTTCTCTAGGTATCCTCGACCGCCATATTTTTGGGGGGGGGGTTCTCAAAAATTGATGATCGGTGTTGTGGGAGCCCCGCAAGAGCCTGAAGTGGTCCCCTGCGGTTGGAGCTCCGATCGGCCTCGCTAACCTCACGAAGGAAATTCAGTACGGAAGGTTCCAAATGACTGCCCTGATGGTCGGGTCCGGGAGGGGGGTTCCGGGAGTAGTAACCCGCTGGACAGGGCAGAGCCTAACTACCTACGGAAGACCTAGGTTCAACCCGTGGACAGTAGTAGTAGGTAGTAGGTGGTAGCAGTAGTAATAATAGAAAGTTCCAAAGAACCATATCATGTTTTAGCTCTAGTATAGGCAAGGTTCTTGCGTACCACGAGCGTACTCGGTAGGACCGTATGTCCAGACTCCTACAGTAAGACTTCCGTCGTCACCTCCCACCTGCCCCGCCGAAGCCTTGCTCTGCTGCCACTGACCTTCCCGTTACATCTCCATAGGCCATCTGATGTCCGTCATCTAGCAAGCAGAACCCCACCTTTATGGTTCGTCGGCTAACCTCCCACACTCTTGTAGGCTGTGAAAGGGGTACACCTGGTCTTTAGAAAGATACTTGGATCTGCCCGTCTCCGTCCAGAGAAGGACACATCTGCGCAATCATCCATCTTTACCAATGTCCCCGCGCTTTGCATAGCAAGAGCACCTAGGAGGTAGATATCATGCAACATGCAGTACACTCCTTTTGCATCGGACATAGAACTCCCTTTTTACACCTCCCTGGCATCCCTCAAGCTCAACCATGATAAGCTTGATGATTCTCCCCGCAAGCTGCTGGGCCTGTACGAGATCCGCCCTTCCGATGCCCCCGACGCCTCGTGCCGAATGCAGGTTCATGGGAATGCCCTCACAAGCGACGAGTGAGTATCCATTGCTTGCCAGCTCTACTATCGTCTCCCGGCACCTTAACCGTTCGGAGGCCGGACAGTTCCACTGACAGAAGAATTTCTTCCAGAGTTCCCGCAGGTTACTACAGGGCTGAGGGGATAATCAAGAATTTTAACACCATTGAGGAGTATCGAAACATAGATAAGACGTTAATGATTCAGCAGGCTGGGAAAACGGTAAGCGCTCAGTATTAAGATCTATTCGACAGTGCGGCTAGCTGATCATTACTAAAGATCTGGGACGCAATCAATGACGGCACCATCTATTCCTGTCCTTCCCTCCTTTCTTCCTTTCTGATTCTTTCATTTGCAGATCTCAAGAAATATAGGTTTCACTACTGGTTCGCATTCCCTGCAATCCATTCGTATCCCCCATGGGTCCCTGCAAGCAACGACGTTGAAGGGACTGCTGCAACAAATACAGATCAAGGCGGCAGCATACCGGGTGCAAAAAATCTAACAAGTCTAGAAAGTTCAACCCTAGTGGATGCTGTCCAGAGTTGGAAGTATGGAGTTGACTCCCGACAACATGGATTTTTTCTAGCCCGAAAGGACAGGAGCGTTCATCACGGAGGGCCAATTATTGGCGAAACAGATGGAGAGAATGGCCATGACCGACAACGCACACTCAGTCCGTCAAATGACGCGATTGGGTTCTCCTGGAAGATATCTTCACTCTCAGGCTTTGAAACTGGGTTCTTCGAAGGAGCGAGACCCGAAGATTGCTATGTCTGCTTTGCAGACCCTTCAAACTATTCAACTGCCCCTGGCTGGATGCTAAGAAATCTATTGATTATGGTGAGACAACGCTGGGGTCTCGATAAAGTTCAGATTTTGCTGTATCGTGATGTGCCGTCGAAGCGTGATCAAGGTCGCAGCATTGTGATTACACTGGAATCAGAATCTCGACGGGCGTCTGATCCCGACGCACGCCATGCCCCTACTGGACAAATGCCTAAAGTGACGGGTTGGGAGCGCAACTCTGCAGGGAAATTGATGGGACGGGTAGTTGATCTGACAGAGTATATGGATCCTCATAGGTAAGCATGCGCGTGTACTGGTGTTTCATGGTACTGATAAAAGTCTTGGGGTAGATTGGCGGATCAGTCGGTTGACCTCAACTTAAGACTGATGAAGTGGCGAATCACCCCTAATCTCGACCTCGATAAAATAAAGAATACCAAGTGTCTATTACTCGGGGCCGGTACTCTGGGAGGTTATGTTGCTCGGAATTTGCTAGTATGTGGCTATATCCGGGATTGTTGTTTACCTGCTACAAAGCTGACTGTGCCCTTCAACAGGGTTGGGGTGTACGGAAAATCACATTTGTGGATAGCGGGACTGTTTCATTCTCTAATCCAGTCAGACAGCCGCTGTTTGAGTTCAAGGACTGTTTAGAAGGAGGCGTCAAAAAGGCCTACCGTGCTTCTGAGGCGTTGTCAGAAATTTATCCAGGCGTCGATTCCACAGGGCATGTTCTCACTGTTCCCATGGCAGGCCATCCCGTAGTCGACAGTGTCAAGGCCCGACAGGATTTCGAGCTGCTCAGGAAACTCATCGATGAGCATGACGCCATATTTCTCCTCATGGACACTCGGGAATCTCGCTGGTTACCAACGGTCATGTGCAAAGCGACAGGCAAGATTGTGATGAACGCAGCGTTAGGATTTGATACATTTGTCGTCATGCGCCACGGTGTGAAGGACGATTTAGACCCAGAAGCAGAACTTGGGTGTTATTTCTGCAATGATGTTGTTGCCCCCGCAAACGTAAGTAAAGTGAAACAGCCACCAGTCGCATCAAACTAATGTTCTTAATTTGTCAAGTCTGTCAAGCACCAAACGCTCGATCAGCAGTGCACTGTCACTCGTCCTGGAGTAGCTGCTATAGCATCCGCTTTACTAGTCGAACTCTTTGTCACGGTCCTCCAACACCCCAAAGGTGCTGCGGCCCCCGCCTCAGCTTCTCAAAACGAAGATCGGGGCAATCATCCACTCGGGCTTGTCCCACACCAAATCAGGGGGTTTCTGTCGAACTTTACAAATATTTCCGTAGTTGGGAGAAGTTACGACTGTTGCAGTGCATGCTCGGACAACATCATTAATGCGTATAAGCAAGACGGCTGGTTATTTGTCCAAAGAGCCTTGAATGAGAGAGGATATGTGGAGGAACTGAGTGGCTTAAAAGAGGTTCGAGATATTGCTCTCCCATCTGGTCATATTAATAACACTGACGTTTTCTAAGGTCCAGCAGAAGGCAGAGGCTACAGCTGCCGAGGTCGAGTGGGACGAAGAATTTGATGATGACGACGTGAAGACAATCTAGAATCGAATTTCTTAGAAGTTCTGGATATTCTTGCCAAACTAAATTTCAGTAGGATTGTCCCAAGTTGTAAATGGGAGTTTAAGGGGTGGCAACCGCAACAGGGATCATGGTGGAGTAAGCACTGCCGTCCTTGAGGCGTTATTTTTCCGGTGAAGTCCGATGAAATACGCCTCTCTCGATTCCTATGGAACTCATCAGCCAAATACTATTCCATGGAGATGTGAATTCTTGTATGTAACAACATACACTGCGTGAAGATTCTGGCTTCATCCTGTGGACTTTTTGAAACAATTCCTTTAGTTGCTTCTCGAAGGCTTTGTCTTCTGCGCCCTGATAGAACTTGCAAACGAAGTGACCACCAGTTTTCAAAACGTTGAAGCTGAAACGTAGCGCAGCCCGGCAAAGATCCTGTCATGATCGATAAGTAAAATAATCGAGGCCTCTTACTTGGGGCGCATACCATGCTTCCAGCATGATCCCGGAAGTCCACTCCGCTTGTATTCATCATCCTGTGATAAGGATCACTTAGACTTCTCTTCCAAAAACCAGTCGTTTGATCCCAGGGCGCGGACATATCGCTTAAAACCACATCCACCGTCTGATCCACTCCTGTCTCTCCAAGATCAGCTGTTCTATCACCGCTCCATGATTCAGTAATCTCATCTCCACTGATATATCCTCGTTGGCTTTCTTCAGACCCTGACTCAATAATTGTATCGACGAGTCCATAGTCAGAGGCGAAGGGGCTTGAGGGACGCGGCCGGCCTCTATTCGGGTCACGTAGAAATTCGCGGACATACGCTTGAATCTCCGGCGAAAGGAAGTTCCCTTGTATTGTTGACACGCCCTTCGGGGGCTGAGCCGGGATTATGTCGACACCAAGAACTCGTCCATTTGGTTGGGTGCGGCTTACTGCCACCTTTACCTCAATAGCAGTGTGTCAGAAGAGATGGTACTGAAAATTCGGCTTTGACCGACTGACCTGAGACCACGAACCAGGAGCATAGCCCTTAGGCGAAGTAATTAGCTCAAGAAACCGCTTATAAAGTAGGGGATATTGTACCAGATCAACAACCGTTTGTCCACTGCTGAATATTCGATACTTTTCGTCTATCTATCGCGTCTGTGTGAGTGGGTAGCTATCAGGGTGGCTTACTGAGCATGGGGCAGCACCTGCAATAGTTTAAAGGCAGCCCGGCTTTTCAATCCTTGAACTGCTGCTTCGCGTGTGAAGCGATCTTTCAGTTGACGTGCCTGCCAACGTTTTGAAGATGCCTGACGCTTTAACGATAGCGGCGTAAATCTGCGGGGACGAGCTGACAGAACATGTCGCGAAAGTGGGGAGTAAAGTACGATAAGTTTCATAGGCTCGGAGGCGCTAAAAGCATGGAAATCTTTTCGGGGCGGAGACGTGTTGGCAGTCAGTCTTTTGGAATCAGTCCATTATTGAGCTTGCGCGGGCGTCCAAAGTTGGAAATATCTTTGAAGGGGGCTGCTGAAATCTTATGTGCCAAGACAGTAGGGTATCAACTATCAAGGTAAGGATTGGCACTCGGGGAGATGGTAAACCTGTAGAAGTACGGAAGTACGGAGAACGCTCAGGCTACTACTTCGTACCTAGGGCATCTACTCCGTGCTGAACGTACTGCGTAGGTACTGTACTGTACTTGCACCTGGAGGTAGTGGTACCTAATGGATGTACTGTACTCCGTACATTACATTATTACTACTACTGTGGGCCGGAGCAGTGAAACCAAGAATTTGTTACTGGTATCTACGCAGTAAGCTATGAGTTCCAGAAGCCCCTCCTGACGGATACCCGCGCAGTAATTTCTTAACAATACGTATTACTCCTTACGCGTTAGATGTAGATCCTCAACGTCTAAAAGATACGCGAAGCCTACCACAAGGTGCCCATTGATATTCTTAGAAGAAGCAAAAATTCTACATGAACGGACAGACTTGGAACAAACGATACGTATCAACTTCGGAGAAATTTCTTCCACAGTTATATGGCTACTGTTTCGGTGGAAGTATATACTTGAAGAACCTATCCATGGATCAATTATCTGTACAAACAATGTTGATCCTGACATATAGATGATTGCAGCGGGATAATGCTCATAGACCTCACAGAATGAATAAGCACACCGTTATGGAGCATTACGAGCCTCTCTGAAACAGCTTTACATATGATGGTCCACATGGCATAGTTCAGGTAGCTATAGATATGCTGCAGCCAATGTCAAGAAAAGAGCAACACTGGTTGCAATCAACATATACAAATGGAATTTTCATTCGCGACTCTTCAATCCAGACACTTGAAGTAGCCAGTACTGAATTATTAACTGTAGAATATATAGCCTAGGTCATCTCACGGTATATCAGATCGTGCGATAGAGTGAGAAATCCTACAAACGTTTTCTGTCCCGCTTCAAAGGCGAAAATTCCATAGAACTCCCGAAACCACGCCTGATACCCGGAGGAAAAGCGGTAGAAGTAGCAGAAAGTTGCGAACTGTCAGGGACAAAGTTGCGCCCAGTTCCTAGAGTCGGTTTCCACCCTTGTCTTCTCCCACCGTGTGTATCATCCTCGTCATCAAACAAGGTTCTATCACGTTGAGTACCAAGCAACTTACGTCTCCTTGGCTTTGACCGCCCAAGCACGGACACTTCATTTAATGACTCATTATTATGGTCCAGGGGTGGATCCCCACGGTCACTGAGTTCTGAAATTTTGGCCGGCTTTTCTTTGATTGACATTTGATCCATCCCTGCTTCTTGTTTCTGGTCTTTCTGATCCCAAGTAATATCCGCAACCGACGTCCCGGAATCACGCGGCTGGTGGTTAATACTCTTTCCATCAGGGCTATCGCCTATACCCGTCGCATTATCAGATCCATGGCTTGCCTCAGTAGTCCGTCGACCATCCACATCGTCGCTAGAGCTCATCGGCGAATCTGGAGCTGCACTTGTGCGACTGAGGAACGGAGTAATCGAAAAAGCCGACTTATCACCTGGCAGCGCAGATGGTCTTTTAGACTTCTCGGCAACCTGGACAGCCCCGGGCGTTGCGATAGTCATGTCGGGGTCAAAACGACCTGTTGTCCGTTGAAAAGGAACTCCTAGTACTCGTTGGCCAAACTCGCTCGTACCCTCGTTTTTGACAACGCAGTGTCGCTGATTCAGCTCATTCTGTGCCTCCTTTAAACGGTCCTTCGTCGAACGTAACTTTTTCCTTAGCACTTCCAGCTTGTTTTCAAGAGCTGTTCGCTGACTTTCCCATTCATTCTTGAGTTCATGATTTTCTCGCTCTATCCGTTGCCTTTCCCTGGCCTCATTGGCAACTTTATTCCGAAGATCTTGTAATTGGGCATCGATGCTCACATCTTCTTTCTGTTTGGAGTCCCTGACTTGAGCTCGCTCGAATGCGCGCCTTTCAGTCTCTAGTTGGACTTCCAGTGAATTCAACTGTCGTTCAAGAGCTAGTTTTTCGGAAAGCAGGGTTTGGTATGAGGCGCTCTGAGCTTTGAGACGCTCAAGTTCTGGCTGCAAGCTTGACAGTTCCCTTGAGAGTCTCAACTTCTCTGACAACAACTTCTTTGACTCGAGTGAACTGCTGTTTAATGATGTAATTTCTTTCTGCCGAAGAGTTTAGACTGTATAGTTGCAAAGAGCCAAAGCTTATTAATCAAGAAATACATACTTTTAAGTCTTCAATCTCCTGTGAATTAGCACGCAGGACTTGTTGTAAATATGCGATTTCTCTGCGAGCTCCAAGAAGCTCTTGCCGAATATTTGATTCCACTTCCATCACTCTGAACAGTTCCTCTTCTGCATGCTTCAATTGCGTATGCAGACCCTCATTATCGGCTTCGAGAAGCAATCGCTCCACGCGAAACAGCCGGGTTTTCTCCCCATCCAGAACCTGCCTCATTTGACAAAGTGTTTTCTCATACGCAATTTCGAGGTGCGCTGACCTCAAGGACATATGATACTGAGAAACCAAGTAAGCCCGTGATAGAGGCAATAAGCAAAGATGATGACATACCTCGTTTGCAATACAGAAGTTGTCCTGACATTGTAGTTCCATTGTAACCCAATAGAACGTGATCACGACAGACAGTAAGGGGCTAACAATTCTGGTGGATGCAAACACAACTTCTCGAGACCACCTGATAAACAAGCAAAAACTGGTGGCATGAATACAGGAAACGCGTCTGCGGTCGATGAAGCCGCTAACGCGCGGGATGTCAACTGGCGCCCGGGGCTCCAGGCCCGCTGCCAGACTAAACCACTTCTGCACTCTGGCTCACTGAAGTGGACCTCACCTCGGGGCCTAAGTAACCTTGGAATTCCAAGGTGCCTAACTTGCACCTGGACACTCCCAACAGTGCTCGGAGTCGGGCAGCGTTGCGGCCGTGAGACACCAGATTTCTGTTCTGCAACTGCGAACGTTCATAGACGAGATACACTTTCCTCACGGAGCCAACTCGTCCATAATGAGGGCACTCTCTCTTGCGATCGCGTTCCTATGTTCAGCGGGTATTGCATTTTCTGCAAAGCCTCTCGCGGGCAAATTTGAAAGATATCAATTCCTTTCCCGTTATACGCCTCTCGATCTGGACGACTCCACATATGAGGATCTGACCTCTAAACCTCGAGATTACCATGTTGCTGTTCTTCTCACGGCGTTGGAAGCTCGCTACGGCTGTACTCTCTGTCGTGATTTTCAACCGGAATGGGAACTTATCGCTCGGAGCTGGAACAAAGGCTCCAAGCCTGATGGAATCAAAATGCTTTTTGGTACTCTAGATTTTAACAGGGGAAAGAACACTTTCCAGAAGGTATCTTCATACATGCTGCTAATTAGCGGGCACCCATTAACTAATGGTGAAGCTTATGCTTCAAACTGCTCCAATTGTTCTCCTCTTCCCGCCGACCGTCGGTCCTTTTGCCAAAGCGGATGGGCAGCCTCTCAGATTCGACTTCAGCGGGTAAGAGAGCGCATATTCCAGCTGAATTCATTTGCCATGGTACTCACAAGCGTACGTCTCAGCCCTATCTCAGCAGATCAACTTTATATGTGGATCAACCGCCATCTCCCTGAAGGCGTAAAGCCTCCCCTTGTGCGGCCCGTCAATTACATGCGTCTTATTTCCGTTGTTACAATACTAATGGGTGTCGTTACCCTGTTTAATGTTTTGTCTTCTTATGTACTTCCAATTATCCGAAACCGAAATGTTTGGGCCGCCGTCAGTTTGATAGCAATTCTGCTTTTCACAAGCGGCCACATGTTCAATCATATCCGCAAAGTGCCATATGTCGCCGGCGATGGAAAAGGAGGTATTAGCTACTTTGCTGGTGGATTTTCGAATCAGTTCGGAATGGAGACCCAAATAATTGCTGCAACCTGTGAGTGAGCCTCTGTCTCGAGATTCAAATTGTTGATAATAACTAACCGGATCTCTTGACACAGACGGTATACTATCCTTTGCAACCATTGCACTAGCGTTGAAGGTTCCTCGTATTACAGATGGGAAAGCACAGCAATTGGCTGTTATTGTCTGGGGAACTGTGCTGCTTGGAATGTACAGTTTTCTCCTCAGCGTATTTAGGACGAAGAATGGCGGTTACCCTTTTTTCCTTCCTCCCTTCTAGCCAAAGTGGCTCTTGTCGATTAGTTAAGGAAAGTATTTGATTCCACATACGTACAACCGACTCCGTTTAAATTCGCCTCACATTCTATCAAGAGCAGTAGTTTCATTTTATATAACCAGATGGGCTTTTGTCAGATAAGAATTGCAGGCAGTGTCGATGAGTGTTGATACTTAACTACATGCATTGCAACCTCCGAACTGCAAAATAAAGCAGAGGAAATAGCCTGGATTTGAGACAATCAGTTACAGCCAACTACACAGTTTAGAGTATTCTAGTACTAGAAGTTGGAAAGTTGGTTGACCTTCAGTCACTGATGTGAAATAATAGCTATCTGTCGCATGTGTGGCAAATGACCTGTGTGGATAGTAATGCTGCACCATTAATGTCAACCTTGTATCGCGCTTTGATGTATTTAGGGTGTGTAGATAACTTTGCATCGGTGTTGATGTGCAATGCCTAAAGTTTTTAGCAAGAAGTACCACTATGAGCCATTTATGATAGATTGTTTTTTTTTACCTTCAGAGTTCTGGCAACATATCTCCTTGTGACATCAGCTTCATGTTGTGTTGTCTGGTTCTGGAAGTCACCTGACTATTCTTGTTAATTACCAGTAATATTACCTTTTGATCCGATTTGGCTTAATGGAGCACCAGGTTGTATTATTTAATATTAAATCACCATACAAGTGAGTGTCTGGGAATTTCCGAATCAATACATATTCTTTTTTTTACAGTCTGCCTTCTTGCCGAAATTTGCTTCAAAGAAACAACAGTTGTAGTTGGTTATTCAATATTGCTAAGTTCCCTTTCTTGCATTCTGTATTAAACTGGTATTATTGTCAACACTCGGCGCAACTATTGAAAACACGTGGGCGGAGCACATTCCTTCCTCTACAACTATTTCCAGGACAACCTACGACATTGTGGCCAGAAGCTCAGTTTTATCGTGAGCCGATCGAATCTGATAAAAATTACAATAAAATTTGACAACAAGTACAAATAGATGAAATTCTGGTTTCAGGCGATCACCGTCGTGGAATTACAAAAAGTCCTCACAACTAGCTCCTATGGAACGATCCGGCGCGAACAGAGAAGTCAACAAGGTGCTGGTGTCGACGGCGTCTGGTACAACCTTCCTGGTTGTGATTCAAGTGATATCTCGTGCATTGACCTTTGCTGCAAACCAGATACTTCTGCGACATCTCTCTCCGGAGATTCTAGGTATCTCGAGTCAGCTTGAACTGTACTCGGTCACAACATTGTATTTCTCCAGGGAAAGCCTTAGAACTGCAATCCAAAGACAACCATTGAGTCTTTCTGGAGCTGCTGAAAAGAAGTCCGTTGATCGCCGTGCCGAGGGAGGGGTGGCCGATGATGCAGAATTCGAGTCAATCGCATTCCAATCCGTCGTGAATATCTCATATATAAGCCTGGGACTTGGCATTCCACTGGTTGTGATATTCGCCGTTTGCTATCTTCATATTGCACAGAAAGAGGTTTCTGAGAGCCCTTTTTTTCGAACAAGTCTGGTGGTTGTTGGAATTGCATCAATTTTGGAGCTCACCACTGAGCCTTTTTTTGCTGTAGTACAGCAGCATATGCTCTACAAGACGCGGGCAATTGTTGAAACAACGGCTGCGTGCGCTAAAGGCCTGGTGACATGTGGTATGTCTATTTGGGCTACCTGGGCCAGTTTAGACATTGGGGTCCTCCCGTTTGCACTAGGTTATTTTGCCTATTCAGTTTCTCTTTTCTGCGGCTATCTTGTGACGATGCCCCGAGTCTCACGTGAAAAGAAATTCTCCTTCTTCCTCACTCCTATTATTAATCCCAGGTATGTTAAGACGGTCCTGTCTATGTAGACTCATTATGTTGACTTGCAAGCGATGGGACAAAATATCTAGCAGACAGATTCTCACATCGTTTGTTGTCCTTTGGGGCCAACGTCTATTTCCAGCTAGTAGTCAAACACATTCTCACGCAAGGTGACTCCATGATGCTTGCTGCAATGTCAAGTCTGGAGGACCAAGGTATATACTCCCTGGCCTCGAACTATGGCGGCCTTGTTGCACGAATATTCTTTCAACCAATTGAGGAGAGCAGCCGCAATATTTTCTCCAGGGTTATTACTTCAAATGTAAGTGTGAAGCACGGTATCAGTGGCGTCAGCGCTGCCAAGGCTCACCTTGTTGATTTACTCCGGGCATATGGCATCCTCTCCGTCTTGATGTTCTCCTTAGGCCCGGTTTACTTACCTCTTATTCTCCGTATCTTGGTTGGGTCACGATGGACATCTGAGAGAGTCGATAGCTTGCTCTCCATATACTGCTATTATATACCGTTCTTAGCGTTCAATGGCATCACAGAAGCCTTTGTATCATCTGCAGCAAGTCCTTCAGAACTGCGGATGCAAACAGCCTGGATGGGAGCTTGCTCTGCATGCTTTACTGCAGTGGTCTATCTATTACTACGGATTGGAGGATGGGGTGCCCATGGGTTGGTAATGGCCAATATTGTGAACATGGCTGTCCGTATAATATGGAGCTATGTTTTTATCAAGTCCTACCTCCGTCGATACAAGAATGATTTGACGCTGTCTGAAATCAGCCCGAGGCCTTACACTTATGCAATTGGCGCTATAACAATGTCTATCATGCTTGCAACTCACCGTCCTCCAGCAACTGAATTGCATGACATTATCAAGCAGCTAAGCTTTGGCATTGCATGTGCACTTCTGATGTAAGTCTATCTACTGTGTGCTATCAACTTATTCTGACGTCTGAGCAGTCTCTATCTGGAAAAGGAATATTTAATACATCAATGCGTCAATGTTCTCCAAAACAGCAACCTCTGGAAAACAAGATGACTAAAACAAGCAATATTATGGAATCAGTCATCAAACGTGATCTTTGTTGCTGATTTTGTAGTATCAATTTCTCTGAAGAAGGCACCATATGCATCATGTTGCTTCTTCTTGACTGTGGTGCCAAATCTCAAGAGCGCTTCAGGTACTTCTTGCTTCGCTGCCTTTAGAACATTAATCAAGCTGTGAAGGCTTAGTCAATACATCTATCTTTATTGCTTGCCTTGCAGTGGTGCAGGTTTATGGTCTACTTACGCGCCTGACTGAGCTTTGTCATTTTCAGTAAACAGTGTGATAGCACGGCCCTCATTTCCCGCACGTCCCGTTCTTGATCATAGTTCAGTTAGCCAGTTTATCGCTAACATGTGGTCCATGTATAACTTACCGTCCGATGCGATGAACATAATCTTCGACCGTCAGAGGGAATGTAACATTAAGGACCAGTTTCACAGCAGGAATATCAAGACCACGAGCAGCCACATCAGTGGCAACAAGTATGGTCACATCACCAGTCTTGAAGGCCTCCAAACTTCTGAATCTTTCTTGTTGATTCAGATCACCATGAATTGCAGCGACCTTGAACCCTTTGGATCTGATAAGCCCCTCAATTCGTCTGGCTTCTTTCTTGTAAAGACAAAAGACCAATACTTTGTCCCCACTAGCCATGCCCTTATGGAAATGATCCAGCAGCTGCAGTAGCCGGCTCTCTTTGTCCCGTGGACTGAGCACCTCAACTTCCTGTTTGATCCTTGTATTCGCACGAGGATCTGCAGATGGTTCACCACCAACCGTAATAGTGACAGGTGACATCATAAATGTCGCAGCCAGACTTCTGACTGCAGGTGGCCAAGTTGCCGTAAACATGATAGTTTGGCGTTTGGAAACTGGCATAGGACGGATGATATCTTTGATATCTTGTTCAAACCCCTTGTCTAACATACGATCTGCTTCATCCAGAACCAGATACTTCACCTTTCCTAAATCAACCGCGCCTTCGTTTTGCAGATCTTTCAAGCGACCAGGCGTTGCGACGATCATGATTGCCCCCTTCAGAGCTTCATACTGCTCAACTTTCTTTACTCCGCCAAAAACACAAGCGATTTTGACTCCAATCGAAGCGGCGAACTTCAAAAGCTGATCATATATCTGCATGGCTAGCTCTCTCGTAGGAGTGACTATCACAGCTCTGGGCCGAGATGATTTTCCTTTACTTTTTGATTCCATCATCTTTTTAAGACCCGGCAACCCAAAGGCAAGAGTCTTCCCACTTCCAGTTTCCGCAATGCCGATCACATCACGGCCCGCAAATAGGAATGGCCAAGCTGCGGATTGGATGGGTGTTGGCGCTGGAAATGCTTTTAGTGGTCCGTACAGGTCGTTATTGCAGGCAGGAAGGTGATCAAACGAAATGAGCGGGCGTAGTGTTCGCGCCTCTGGTAGAGGATCAGAGATCTTGATCGAATTGGAGCTCAAGAAATAATCTATTTTGGATTGAGGGAGTGTGTCAAGTAGAGGAGATTGGACGTATTCAAGAGCATTTGTTCTGAAAGCTTTAGAAGCCGCCTTGCCGTCGGATTCTTTCTCGAGTTTTTTCTCGGCCTTCGACTTCTTGGGAGGGTGGTCGGACGTCACCTCTTGGGCACTGTTTCGCTTTGCCATTGGGACTGCTCCCACAGCGAAGTTTCAAGGAAACGAGTTTCTATTCACAGATGACATGAGGTTCGCACACAGCTTTCCTAGATATTCTGTGTCCTAGGTCAATTATTTTTATCACCAGTGGATTCTGCCATCCCACACCGTCCAGCGAGTGACCAATGACAGCAATCACAGAGCATTGTCCGTCCACCCACAGCAGGCCTATTGCATCCATTGTTTCTCTTATTATTATTATTACCCACAGAATAATAGGCACCTACCTGGTACTATCAGTATTCTTAACTATTTCTGCAGTAGGTAGGAACATTGGTCCCGAGCCCACATCGACACAGCTTACTACCTGAGAGAGACTCAGGCAACCTATCCATGAAGAAGCACGGTTGTAGTCGCCCGAGAAGAATAATAGGCTGCCCTAGAAGGATTCGAGAGAGGCATATTTTATGGTCTTACATGATGCATGAAATGAAATTTAATTATAAAGGGCAGTCTGTAAGTCTTCTTTGTGAATAAAATAATAACAAATGGGGAAACTAATTAGTAGGTTATGCAGCAATGACTAACCAACAGTGCATATGACTTTGCCTTTAGTCTGATTGCTCTCAAGCAACTTATGGGCATCAACGATTTGCTCAAATGGGAAAACCTTTTCCAAGAATACCTTGAAAGTTCCATCCTTAAACTTCGGCATCGCATGCTCAACCAACAAATCCCGCAGTCTCTTCTGGTATTGTTCATCACGGCTGCGCAGGGTACTACCTTCAATCCTCAGCCTCTTCCTTAAAAACCCACTGATATCCACGCCGGCCGGAAGCGTCGAACCACTCATCTGGCCGAGCTGAACAATACGACCATCTCGAGCGGCTACCTCAAGATTCCCTTGGAAGTGAGTAGCACCAACGAAGTCTATAATCAAGTCAACGCCTTGGCCGGCAGTTGCTCTCTGGATCTCTGCAGCCCAGTCTTGCGTGCGGTAATTGAATCCAGCTGTGGCACCCAGCTCTCCCACACAAAAATCAATCTTTTCTTGAGAACCTGCAGTCACATAGATGGCACGAGCATTGTTTTCTCTGGAGAGCTGAATTCCAGCTATTGAAACCGATGAGGCGCCCGCATGCCAGAGGATTGATTTCCCAGGCTCAAAGCCGCCGATCAAGTACATCGCTTGAATTGCTGTTATCCATGTCTACCGACGACGTTAGCAAGAGAAACAATCATAACCAGAGATATTGCATACCTCAGGTATGCCAGCAGTTTCTTCCCAAGAGAGCTCGGGGGGTTTATGCACAAGCATATGCGTCGAGACAGCGATATACTCCGCGTAAGCACCTGAAGGTGAGTAAGTGATGGATGTCTTAAGGATGCTATGCGTACACAGTGGCAGACCTCCATAAGCCAAGCCGAATACCTCATCCCCAACTTTGAAATCGTGCTCGGCGTCGTCGCCAAAACTTTGTATTATTCCAGAAAACTCGACTCCCATCGTACTGGGTGCCTGAGGTGGCACTGGATATTTACCCTCACGCTGCAGGAGATCCATCCGGTTCAGTCCAAATGCCTTGACTTTAACCAAAGCCTGGTTCTTTCCAGGAACGGGGATAGGGATGTTATCGATGAACAATGCATCCGCAGGTCCTTTCCCCCCTTTAATGCCTATGAAATGTGAGTACAGAAACGGGAATCAGTTTCGCAAAGGGGCCAACCAATTGCTCTCATTGTTTTCGCCATGTCTACCAAATGGATCGGACAGTGGAAGAAGCAATAAGACGGAAGGTCACGAGTAAACAGCCTTCTGCAGTTATTTTTTCCGACCTGCTGAGTTGAGCGAAGTTCTACAACGAGGGTGGTAGATTCGTACTATCTAGCTTGGATCTCAGGTGATGTGTGGCTTGAATCTTGAACTTGCATAATTCAGGCACCACACAAATGAGGAATTCAGAAAAGAGAGAAGGAAAAAGAGATCATTTGACATCCGATATGATGATAAATCAACAAGACCCCTCCTCGGATGTCACGTGTATTTCTAGCTTTCTAATGGATACCCCGCTGCTTTGCGACCTGAAGGTATGGACGTCCTAATAGGTAGGCAGGTACATGCATTTATTAAGTGTCCTCCAGGAGAACTTTGTGGCCTCGGTATCGTAGTAAATTCTACTAAAATGTAAAGTGTCTTAATCAAGGACAAGGGCATTTGTGCCTAGATGGTTGGTTAGTTTCAGCTTACACACTTATCGCCGTAGATAAATGCACTAGCAACTTAAACATTGGTACTACTTGGCATTTACAAAGCATTTACCAAGTACAATTATAGCTCGCAGGCAAACTTTTCCGGTTCAACCATAGGACTCAATTGTTTTTCTCTAGAACATCCATGAGCGGAAAATCATTCACCTAGTTTCCTCGATACTGCAAACCGTCATAAACCATGATTAACGTTCACCCCACCCTATCAAACACTGGAAAATATTCGAGAAACAGGACCGTTGGGATCTCTGAACACCAGTCCTTTCGAAAGCACGCTAGCAATCACAACGCCTTTGGTTCACGATGAATCGAAATGAGAGACCCGCGTTGGTGACGAGAGCTTCTTACAAATTGCATCTCCCTAATCCACACTGTACGATTTGATTAGGTCTGCAAGATGTGAAGCCTCCTCTGAGTAGTTTAGAGGTTTAGCAGATGAAACCTGATATCGGACACTGAGACAGTTAGCTAGGTCCCTCCAAATATTGTCTTTAGACGTTATGTCGAGTCCCGCTTACCGCTGCTGATCACCAAAATGGTCTGTTCTAGCCTTGCATCTGAAGTTCCATGTTCGACAATTAGCATTCTGAAATATCTCGCCCGCTGCCTTTCCGTCATTTTCGCGAATGTCCATTAATTGGTCCGCTGTCATGCCCATTATAAGTCTTCCTACTTCATCAAAGCAACTGAGCCACAGCTGTCCAGTGTGATCGCTGACATTTATGAGCATTATGTAGCGATACTGCGGTCTGGGGTAGGTTTTATCACAGCGCTCACACCGCCACTGACCAGGGTCGAGCTCTGTGACCTTTTTGTTACATTTTTCAGAAAGGCAGGCTGGATAGCTTATGTTGTCCTGTTTTATGTAGACAACGGTCGCTTTCAATGAAAAGAAATCGGCGTCCTCCGACATTCCCAGCTGCTCCTCTCGGATCTGTGCTATAGTCTTGAATTGATCGGGCTTCCCAGTAGCACCCAGGGCACTAGACATTGAAGCGTGCGAGGTAAAAGTGTCAGAACGGCCCTGTGCATCATACCAGCCTTTGAGTTTATGCGCTTCTTCGATGTCCGGGTCGACAGTCATAGACCCAGAGCTCAGTAAGCTTAGACTTCTGCCTCCAAAATCCGATACCTTGACTCCCTTGAACGCAATGACAGACTCAGGCATGACGGCAAAGTTTGTCGCTGTGGAGCCCCAAACAGTTACACGAACAGAAAATCCTGTATGGTCAACAAGGGTGAGTTCACGCTTATCATAGGGCTTGTTTGTTGTCTTGGAGATGATCTGGGTTGTCTCCCCAACATCTTTTAGCACCCCAATAACATCAATGGTGGTATCTTTTTCGACTGATTGCAGGTCACCAATGGTTGTGAAGTTGAATCGGACTTGTGGGACATCATTTTGTTCTTCTGCCTAGAATTCCCATCAGCCATTGAACAGCGAAGATCCATTTCCAAAAAGCTATCAGCTTACCTTTTCAACAATTGTATCCTTTTCAAAGGTCAACTCATACTCATTGTTGAGGTTTGTAAACTGTTTTTTTGCAATCTGAACACGACAGGGACTGGAGATGTAGTAGACACTCCCTTCCTGGAAAATATCATAGAACATATCACATTGATCATTGAAACCGGTAGCGCGTATCTCGCCACTGTCATCTAGGAGATTGACACTAAAAAGCTTGCCCTCCCCGTTTCTATTATGCCAGGTTTTGACGTTTGACTTGTATGTGCACCGCGCCTTGATCGTCCATTTGTGGGAATATGGAGAAATGGCTTCGATGGGATATATGGTAGCATGGGCTGAAGCTGACGAAAGAGTGCGCTCCCTATGTGCACGATCGTGTGGCTGTGGCTGTGGACTTTGATGTTTCGAGCCATAAAAGCCATTACTAGAGATCGTGGTTGAATGGATTTTTTCCTCCTCAGCTTTGGTTTCCAGAGGCTTTGGTTCCCCAATTTTCTCGCATTCGCCGAGTTCTGTGAGAACATCGAGATCTAAGACTATGAGGATCCTGTCGATGTCAGTGACAGACTCGGCAAAACATATAAGAGAACAAACTTTTTGCCCTTCACTGAATTTGCTTGGAATGACTTCAGCCGAACAAAGCAGCCTTTGCGCAGGAGTCCGTCTGTCACAAAATGATTTGCTTCTAGAGAGCCAAGGCAGGTTGTCAGATGTGCTTGCTGCAACAGTCATTTTCTGGAAGGGGAAGTAGGCCACTCACGGGTTGCGAGCATTGTCTGGACATAGTTGGTGATGTCACTAAATACAGCTCTGTAACGCTCCTGGTGATTTTGCTGAGGGGGCAACGGTTTTATTTGCACACATTGGACAATAGGCTCTCGCACCGCAACCTTTGTATCATCAAAGATGGCACTATGCATAACAAACAGGTTAGCACATTAAACTAAATCCTACCACTATTCTGTGTGGATAAATATAATAATACCGGAGAGCTCCAACAGAAACATGAGATGCTGCTTCAGAAGCCATGAGGGACTATAACAATAGTGACAGGTGCAGTCGCCCCCAAGTATTCTGAAAACCTCGGGATCCTTAAATTTTCACTTTAAGTCAGGAAGAAAACAGAAATGTTTCTCGAAATAAGATCATTGAATGTGGGAAGTAAAAGCTAGACTGGCGTGATGAACAATTAGCAAAAAGAGATGAATGACAAAAGATGACAAATGTGGAAAACGCGTGGTCTATGCAGGCGTCGCGATCACCACGCGTGTCAAGTGGCTTTAAGTTACTTTATACCTAAGGCAACAAAGATAACGTAATCTATAAGCAAGAGCCACATATAACCGAGCGCCACACCATCCACGCACCGACTCCCTCTGTACTGCAGTTGCCCCCAGATATAATCGTAGTATGGTGGGACCGACAGGGGTCGGATTTTGATGCCGCCATAGATATCGCCAATTATGAAACAGCTATAGCGGCGCCAGTGAGGTCCGAGGCCTAGCTGGAGGCCTCTCAGGCTAATAATTATGCGAGAATGCTGGCTGTGAAATTGGAGTGCAGCATCGAAATCAACACCCCTGCAAGTGGTACGGTGGTATCGTACTCAGGTACAATTATTTCCGGGGGCAACCGCAGGAGTAGCCAAGCGCCACGCGCCCGGGCTAGTTACAAAAGTACTGTACATGTATTATTCGCTTTTTTGCCCCACGTCACACCCGCAAAGTTAACTAAAGCTTCCGGAACATTGTCACTTTGGGTACTTCTTCTACCTTCATCACCGCGCAACACCGCCAGCGTTCCTGAAAGGGTATGCTCTTGTTCCAAGAGCTGTTTCAGCTGTTCTACTTTATCAGCCGTGCCTGCACTCACTTTGAATCATGGTCAGTTGTACTCACATCAACGCTCCAGGTTAGTAAAGCCTTGCCCCACGTCATTTCCTAAGTTATAGGTCTGATCGACAAGGCTGATATTTGGCTTGATTCTAGAACTTAAACCCCCGGCACCGTCTCAGGCTGTCTACAGAGAAGATTGTACACAGTGCTTTGACTCCATTGTAAGTCCGTCCACTTTGAAGTATCTTTGGCGTCTCTAAAGTGCTTTAGGATGACCCTTCTGGCTTGAATGTTTGCCTTTATTGCTTCAACGGAGGTTGTGCAGGTGAAAGAGATCATGCCTCCCTTCATAGCAGGCGTTCTGGACATCCGCTAGTTCTAAATATTAAGAGAACGCGGAAGAAGATCCAGGTATGTTCAAGTTGCGAATACTGCATGTCAGAACCTCCTTCAAGAACTGACAGTCTCAGCGTGATGAGCCTCCACAGAAGATGTCAAAACTTGCTATCGCTGCTGAGACGGAAGAAGACCGTTATGATACCACAACTAAAGTGATATGTTACGCGTGTCAAGAAGAGGATGTGGACAAATCTACTGGCAGGCTCCCTGCTGTGATAGAAGGAGTGATGAAGGCACTTACATTCTCCAAGAGGGAGGAAGTCAAGGCATGGGAGCAAGAGTTTGTTCCCTGTGAGCACACATTATGTTTAGTGCAACAGGAAAGCAAGCGAATTGAGCCCAAGGGTAATCCACCCCTCACTGGTTTCCCATGTTACGTGCCCCACTGATATGAGGTTTAGATCTAACCCAGTGTTCAATGTGCGATCTCAAGGAAAACCTTTGGCTTTGTTTAGAATGTGGCAACCTCGGTTGCGGGCGCAGTCAGTTCGGTGGTGGAGGGGGAAACTCCCACGGCCTGGCGCATGCGAACTCCAGTTCTCACAGCGTGGCTGTCAAGCTTGGCTCCATTACTCCCGAGGGTTCGGCGGACGTCTTTTGCTATAAATGCAACGAAGAAAGGATAGACCCGGACCTGGCAGTCCACCTTGCACACTGGGGCATAAACATAGCCGAACGCGAGAAAACTGAGAAAAGTCTCATGGAAATGCAGATCGAACATAACCTGAAATGGGAATTTTCCATGACTACCGAGGATGGACAGCAATTGGAACCGATCTTCGGTCCAGGGTTCACGGGTCTCAAGAACCTGGGAAATAGCTGCTATCTCTCAAGCATTGTCCAATGCCTTTTCTCCCTGCCTGAGTTTCAAGAAAGATACTATCTTCCGACGGAGGAACCACCGCTATCCTCATCGCCAGCAGAGGATCTTGAAACCCAAATGCGGAAACTCGCGGACGGTCTCCTCTCTGGACGATACTCCAAGCCAGATACAGATGTCATCTCGACACCAGATTCTCCGGAGGTCCCTCGCCAGAGAGGTCTGGCGCCATCAATGTTTAAGCATTTGATTGGTCGGGGCCATGCAGAATTTTCAACAATGAGGCAACAAGATGCCTTTGAGTTTCTGCTTCACCTTTTCAAGATTGTCAGCCTATCTAGGCATCCAGAAGGCCTGGGCGATCCTGTTCGCCCTTTTCGTTTTGCCGTCGAGCAGCGCTTGCAGTGTCTTTCTTGCGAAAAGGTGCGTTATAGGGTGGATGAACAGGACAACATATCTGTTCCGGTTCCTCCACGTCGATTACCGCGATCCGATGTGTCAGACAATACTAGTGAATTCGGACCTGTGACGTTGCGAGAATGTCTGGACATGTTCACTGCAGAGGAAATCGTTGAGCTTACTTGCCCGGCTTGCGGCAGTAGGGAAGGCTTTCGTAAACGTTCACTGTTCAAAACACTACCACAAGAACTAGTTATCAACGCACGACGCTTCGAGTTGATTAACTGGGTCCCCACAAAGCTAAATATCCCAGTTGAAGTTGACGATGACCCTCTGGACTTTAGCACTTACTTGTCCCGCGGCCCTCGGGAAGGGGAAGAGTTACTGCCTGAGGAACCAGAAGGTGGCCATGAAGAGGAATTCACTGCAAATGAAGCCGTACTCGATCAGCTCTTGAACATGGGCTTTCCACGAACAAGGTGCGAGAAGGCACTCCGCGCAACGGGAAATGCTAATACGGAAGCTGCTATGGAATGGCTTTTTGCCCATATGGATGATCCCAATATTGATGAGCCGATGCCTTCCAGTCAAGTTGGTCCCAGTAAACGCGGTTATCAACATGATCCAGGAAAGGTGGCACAACTGAGTGAAATGGGAATCGATGAGGCTCGCGCTCGTAAGGCGCTCGCAGCGACAGATGGTGATGTCAACAGAGCATTGGATTGGGTATTCAGCCATCCCGATGATCTGGGGGACGGAGCAGATGAACATCCTGATTCAACGATCGCCTCTGAGAAAGGCCGGAAGATTTCAGGCTTCGACAGTGTTCCGGCGAAATATCAGCTTCGATCGATCGTATGTCATAAAGGGGCGTCTGTTCATGCTGGGTGAGTTGGTCCTTCATCTTATAATTACTAATTTCTGCTAACTTTTTGTAGTCATTATGTTGCTTTTGTGCGTAAGGCGATTCCTGGACAGTGTGGCTCTTCTTGGGTTCTTTTCAACGATGAGAAAGTGGTAAAGGTGAATGATATAGAGGAGATGAAGCGGTTTGCATATGTGTACTTCTTTTCCAGGGTCTAAAAAGGGTTAGATTGTGACAGCAGCCTGTCACCTCGAATACTGAAAATACTTATTTAGTTCATGATAGTGTTGCAATTGTAATACTTGTAGTTTTCCAACGGAGTTTTAAATAAGTGTTAGGTGCTTGCTTGTAGGTTTAAACATAAGGTGATGTAGATAGTGTGGTGAAGTGGTGATCCAAGTTTAATAGAAAAATGCTGTTATATTAAAAATAAACTTACTAATTAAAGTGATAATATCTAGCCAAAGTAGCATAAAATATATATTATACTAAGTGATTCCATTAAGACTTAAACATTAATTACTATATAATCTTTTTATACTATCTTTAGCTTTAATTTAGTATTAGACTATGAAGACTGAAAAAGTAAATAATATATAAATAATTATCTTATTTTTTATCTGTAAGGCTGATTAACTATATTATTTTCTTTTATTGCTGAGAGAATGAATCTAAAAATAATATAGTTTTATTATATTTTTTAATTATTAATATTACAGTTGGATTATTTAATAGATTATAATATTTATTCTTTAAAATTATTTACTGATATAGAATAAGTCACATAATAAAAAGCTAGTCATGCCTAACATATTTCACTACCGAGTGAGACACCCCCACCGAGTGAGACACCTCACGCGTTTTGGCCGCGGTCGAAAACATCACTTAATTCAACCACCAACCATGCCTCCAAAAGCGCGTCAAAATCCAAGAAATTCAATTGAGAAAGAGGGAAGAATTATACTTGCTATTTCCACTTTAAATAAGCAAGAAATTAGCAGTATTTGCAAAGCAGCATGCATCTTCTAATATTTCACATGCAACTCTGTGTCATCAACTTAATAGAACAACATTGCACTTGGAAACACACACCAACAGCCATAAACTGACTCAAAATGAAGAGGAATTGCTTGTGTGATGGATTTTATTACTAGATTAACATGGAGCGCCTCCCTGACTATCACATATTCAAGAAATGGCCAATATTCTTCTTGCTGAGTGCAGTACTACACCTATTCAGACAGTTGGAGAGAACTGGGTCTCTGTAACAACAGGCCTAGATAACTAGACCTAAAGGGGTTGTTGGTTTATCTTAAAGGCAAGAAACAAGGGGATGAGCAATATAATAGCAAGAATAGACCTGTGTTACTAGCAATGCCTATGTGACAGGTTGCTATATAAGTTAACTATAAGGGTTGGATTCTGTCTGAAAGAAGCGTCATTATATACATGCTGCCTGTCCTGGGTCCTTGGGGATCATAGAATGAGATCATAGTTTTGAATTATAGGTTTAGATCATAGATTTGGATTATGGGTTTGGATTATGGAATTAGATTGTAGTGTTGAATTATAGAAATAAATTGTAGATAATTTATCACATGACCTTCTTCCTAGTCTGTAACAGTCTCTAAATTCATTAAATAATGTGATGAACTGAAAACCTGCTATATTCACTGCTATAATTATTGACATGCTAAATGTGAAGACCCTAAAGCTATTAGGGAGTGGTTTGATTGCATATAAATCACTATAATGCAGTATAGAATTGCAATAGAGGATATCTACAATTTTAATAAAACTAGCTTTGCTATAGATCTAGTAGCTACTGCTCAAGTAGTTACTAGAGCTGATTACTATAGAAAAGCGCCTCTTGTACAGTCAGGTAATTGAGAATAGATTACTTCTATTGAATATATTAACTCTACTGAATGAGCACTTTCTCTATGCATTATTTTTAAAGAGAAGGTTTATATAGAGGGCTAGTATCAAAAACTGAAGCTCTCATTAAATAGTAGGATTAAAGTTAGTCCTAATAAATAAATTACAAATAAGATAGGCCTTTGCTGGCTTAAAAATCTCTTTATTCCTGCTACTACTGGCTGTATGACTGGAAATACTGCCTCCTAGTTATAGATGGCCATGTGTTAAAATATAGAGTAATCTGGCAACCTCTCAGATAACCAGACAATCTGTAGGCTTCTTAATGTGAGTGAAGGTTAGTAGAAAGCTTCAATAAATAATAAGTAGATTCTCTATATTGATTTTAAGATCTGTATGAGAATAAGACACAGTAGACTAAATACATGCCTGGGTGGTTAGACCTATTTATGTTTATTTTATTATATTATATTCTTTACTTGTTCAATCTCTTGATATGATCAAATCTCTTGATATGATCCAATTCCTTGATATAATTTAATTCCTTGATATGATCTAATCCCTTGATATGTTGTTACACTGTATAATTTGACTGATTTGGATTATCTTTATTTTTTGCGTCCATGTAACCCTTGCTTTCAGGGTTTTACTGACACTATAGCAGCCATCTCACACCTCAATTCAATTAAATATGCAGTGAGAATAATATTATTTTTATCTGCATGCCAGCTCATTCTTCTCACAAGCTTCAACCTCTGGATGTGAGCTGTTTTACACCTTTAAAAAAGGTGTACAGGAGCTTAGTGGAGCAGAAAGCACACTTAGAAATTAATTACATTGACAAGCTTGATTTCTTAAAGATCTTTCCAGAAGCTTGCGGGAAAGCTTTTAAAGCAGAAACTATCCAGAATAGCTTTGCAGAAACTAGTCTTATTCTATTTAATCCAGATAGGGTGCTCAGTTAGTTGAATATTCAACTAAAGACCCCTACACCACCAGGCAGTTGGTCAACTGATTCAGCGCCTAAAACACCATATACTGCTAGGCAGCTAGAGAAGCAGGCATCTGCAGCAAAAAAAACTGCTTAGAATGTGTACACAGAGCCCTTCTTCTTTGCTAGAAATGTGCTTAGACAAGCTTATTAAAGATCATGAATTAGCTCTTAATGAGCTTATTCTTGCATGTGAAGAAATACATAAATTTTGTGCTGATAATAAATGGCAAGGTCAAAAGCAGAAGCACTCTAGTAGGCAGCTAGCTATTGCAGAGAGTCTATCTCTTCAGGAGGGCCTAGAGCAATTCCAGCATAAGAATGAGGTCTATAAAGCTCAAGATGTGCTTTCTATAGATCCAGCACTTTCTGCAGTTAAACTATATGTATGAGTGCCCCTGCAGTGTTCTAATTGCCATATTCAGGGACATACTAGAGTTAGATATTCTAATCCACTTATTAATTAATTTTTATATAGAAATGCAATTTTTGGTTGATAAAGACCCTTCTATTTAGCCCATGGGCAGGAATTGGCGTGAGGTGTCTCACTCAGTGGGGGTGTCTCACTCGGTAGTGAAATATGTTAGTAGATGTGCGGTTCTAGATTATGTAAGCAGAAAATTATTGCAGCAGAAATTTTAGCCTAGTAAGCTATTCACTGCTTTTACTGTAATGTAATCTACAAGCAAGCCACTGACCTAAACAAGCTGCTCACTTCTTATTTATATACAATTTTTCATTCTCTATAGCAGCTACAGATTTTAATAAAACATCTAATATATACTATTTCTCAGTTCTATAATGCTGAGAGCATGTATAAGTATTATACTTATATCACTGATTGTCAACAAGACCCTGGATGCAAGGGTTAGTGAGTAGCCAAGAAAGGGAAAAGGATAATCTGATACCAAACATGTTAATAACATGATGCAACATGGCAGTGACATGACAAGGCATGTTGGCAACATGATATAGCATGTCAATGACATGATATAGCAGGACACTGACATGATATAGTATAGCAGCAACATGAAGGGGAAGGAACATAAAAGGAGACTATTGCCCAAGTATATATCTAGTCTACTGCATCTTATTCTCATACAGATCTTAGAATTAATATAGGGAATCTACTTGTTACTCTTAAAATTTCTACCTAATCCGCTCACATTAAAAAGCCTACAGGTTATCTTGTTACCTGTCAGGTTGCCGGATTACCCTATATTTTGACACTGATATATACTACATTGTACATGAATATGTGATTTTATCTAAAAAAAGTCTTAACTATCTTTAATGCATTTTTTAAATAGTCTTTATACAATATTGCTCTTTCTATATAGTAAGAATATTTTCTTAAAAATATTTGAGCTGCTAATGTTTATTTTTGCTTTTTTTATTTAAAGTGTAATTTCTGATTCTTTATCAAAATAATTATATTATATATTGTTATTTTGCAGTCTTTGATGAGCTGATTTAATACTCAATTTATAAAACTTAAAGAACTATATATATAATATTTAAATAGAGTTTTAACTATCTTAGATTGAAGCTATAATTCTTTAGTATTATGAGATATCTTTAATATTCTTCAATATTAATTATAATAATCTACAAGTCTTTTAAATATTTAAGTCTTTGATTATAAAACTATAAAGAACTTAATTAAATTTATATAAAACCAATTCTGTAGCCGCAAATCTATTATAAAATTTTTTAATTTAAATATTTTTATATAAGCTTATTTAGACTTGTTAACCTAACTTTGCAAAACCCAACCTGACCTTTACCTGACCTGCATGCAGGTTGAAAAACATAACCTGCATTCAACTCACAATGAAAATCATATTTAACTTAGGTTAGATTACTGTCTATTTAGATAATGCTAATTCTAAATAGGAAATAATAAGCAATGATATTTAATCTATATTAGAAATGATCAACATCTTGGTGCCAAGAATTGCCAAGAATTGGGTTATGCAGGTAAAATAGAGTAGATTGAATATCCTGGTAACCCGCCTCATCTCACCTGCAACCCGCAAAAATAACAAGTTTAAGCTTATTAATATGCAGCTAGAAAGTCTGTTTTATCAATATAATCAATGTTAAATCACATACTTTTCTTAACTAAGCAATTATAAAATTAAGAAACAGCGATAATTTAATGTTGAATCTACACATGCAATATTATTATAAAGATGATAATTAAGTATTAAATAATTCACATCAAATATCTGTGCAGCTGCTTGTATGCTTGATATTTAATCTAATTTTTTTTAAATAACATTAATAGCTAGAAGATTTCTATCTTCTTTATAGACATTAAAATCTGTTTGTTTTGCTGGTATGTTAATAGTTGAAGCTGTTAAACATATCATGTAGTGAGTAGCTGATCCATTTAGTGAGGTGATCCACTTAGTAGTTGATTACATTAATGTAATCTATAAGCAAGCTGGCCATATAAGCAAGCTAACCAGCTACTCACCACCAAATATATTCAATAACCAATTATATAACAGCAACCCAAAATTGAAGCTATATACAGTAGAAATCAGTTGCTTAACAACTAAAATACTAAACTCTGATATAATCTAATATATTATATATACTGCATTCAGTAGTGCTTATTTTACTGATTATAGATCTAACTGTTTAATTATCTCTTTATATATTTGATCAGCTTGCTGTGTATATTGCAGTCTCTCCACAGCTATTAAAATATTTTTATAACTATATAAAATCTAGATGTATTTCTCTTTTTTATTAATTAGCAGTTTATCTGCATAAGATTATATATTATAATCTGATAGCTCTTAACTGGTTGATTAAGAGCTTGATTTGCTAAACTTAATAAGCTCTGGTCTGAAGTTCCAATTTCTTATTATTATAAGATATCTTAAAGATTTAAAATGCTGATTAATTACAACAAGATAATGTAATCCACAAGCTACTTAAACACTTAACTAAGCCAAACACCTCTTCTATCTGTTCTCCTATATAGAAATTAAAGCTTCATTATCTACCTAAAACAGCAATTAATTACAAAAAAATTAAGGATCAGAGTGATTAAGGCATTGAGTTCTCTTATGCCTGATAATATTACAGTTGCTGCACCTCAGTAAAGCATATATATAAGACGGAGAAGTCATCTTCCTAATTAAAGCAATTAGAGCTTCAGAAATCTAATTCTGACTATATAAACTTCTGAGCTTTCTGAACTGAAAGATCTTCTGTATAAGGCAGCTAATTAATTAATTACTTATACTGCCGCTTTTGCTTCTTATTTGCAGTTATAAATCACAATTTTTCTTTGCAAGAAGCACCATGCTAGTTATAGTTAATTGACAGCCCTTGATAAGCTGGTCTAATGCAATATTTCTAGGGCTTGAAGGGCTCTAAATATGCTGTTTTAATAAGGCCTTAATTGCAGCTGCTTGATGCTGTAATTCAATCAACAATATTATAAGGTGTTTCTGGTATCTAATTAGCCTGTGGATTCTCAGAACAGCTTCCAAATAATAAAGAAATCTTAAGCTATATATTAAGCTGTAGAGGAATCTGTTCTAGATTAAATAACATCAGTCCAGTTGCTACAAAGCTATTTTTAATATTCTCTGATTTAAAGACTTTTAAAACAGGCTTTTAAATATACTTTGAGAAAATCTAGCTTGTTAATATAATTAATTCCAGGCTGCATGCTATTCTTCATTAAGCAGCTATATATCTGCTTGAACTGTAAAACAGCTAATATTAAGAGATTGTAGAAAATAGGATGAATGTGACAGTAGATAAATCAGTATAATATTGTTCTGCACACAGATTCAATCAAATTGAGAAGTTAAATGGCTCTTATACTTATTAAAAACCAACATCTGATATTTCTCCTTTGAATGAGCATTTGTATATGAGATGAAGAGATTTTGAAGCCATAATATTTATTAAAGCTGATCTTAATTCTCTAGTTGCACAGTAAAGCCTTATTCTTATATGAGGCCTGTAGATAAGTCTTTGCTTTGAATATAATATATGATAAAAGAGCCCATCTCATTGAATTAACTAATTTAATAACTGAGACTTATTCTCAATTCCCAGACTGTATAACAATAGAATAACCAGCAGTCTCTGCTCTAGTAATCATTTTTGTAGTAGTAATTAAACTTATTGCAAAGCTTGTCTTATCAAAATTGTAGATATCATCATTAAGAATGCTATATTGTTGAATAATGCTCTATATATGTTTAAACCACTTCTAAATAATTTGTGGAGGTAGAACTCATCCAGCTGTATTTACTGCAATAATTGCAGTTACCCATTCACAATTCCCAGGTTGTATAGCTTTTGCATGGCTCTTGCATGTTTCTGATCCACAGACAACTTGGCTGTTGAAATTATGCCTATTTGAAAGCCAGTTTCATCCATATTATAGATATCTTGCTCAAGGATTTCATGCTTTTGAATAGTATTATGAAACCACTTAAACCACCCCCTAATAAGCTCTGGATCTTCACATTTGGCTTGTTGATAATTGTACTTTCAGCTGTATTTAGAGCACAGTTCTGTGTGGTGTTTTATATAGCAGTTGACCCATTTCTCACTGATAGTTGCTTTGGATGATAACTGTGCAGCAATGACTGCGCCAAATAGCATACTGTTGATATTTGAGGGGGTAAGCCGCGTTAGTCTAGATCTAGAATCCATGCTAAGAGAGTAGATTCTTCAGTATTTGTTAATTTGTGACTATTTGCAATTGAGTCTTCACAAGCAGGGATTCCTTTGACATATCTCTTTAATGTTGTTGGAGGGACATTATATGCTGAAGCTGTTTTAAAAATTGACTTAAAAAGACTCTTTTTATAAGCATTAAGAGCTAATTGAACATGTCCTTCCTTTGAAATATCGTTATCTGGTGCCATTGTGGCCGAATAAGCTGGTATAGGGGGGTTGTTGAGGTGCAGTGTAGGGGTTCAAGGAGCTGGACCACTTGCTGTCCTGGACTGTTCAGTGTCCGCTTACGTTATAGATATCCTGTTTAGTAATTACTATATTTTTGTACAGTCTTTAGAACACACTGAAACCACTCTTTAATAAGCTTTGGATCCTTATATAGAGCCTGTTAATGATTATATCTATGGCTATATTTGGATTTGAGCTCATGGTGGTGATTAATAAATCTTTGAACTCAATATTAGCCAACAGTAGCTGGTGCATTCAACTAGCTAGATAGTAATAGACTGGCCATATCTTGTACAATAATGATTCATAGTGGTAGTCCCTGTTGGTTCATTAATAATATTTATTTGACAAGCATAGATTCTTCAGTGGTGATAAGCTTTTTGTTGTTTGATATTGCATCTACACATGCAGTACACCTGTGTAGGCAGTTATAGAGTGTTGAATATGGCACATTATATGCCTGTGTAGCAGCCTGTATGCTTTTAAATTGACCATTATTGAAAGCTTTAATTGCAAGCAAGATATGGCCCTCTTGATGAACTGCTGAATCTGCTGTTTTGTGTGGCATTTTAGTGGTTGAAGTTGATGAGCTTGTTGTGTAGTTTGGTAGAGTGTTTTGCTCAGTGATCTGTTTCACTTGGTGATTGATTACATTATCTAACATTAGTCAGCAGCCTGATTTTAACATAATCTTAAAGCAAGAGCTACATATAACTGAGCGCCACATCATCTACTAGATGATGTCTTTATCACCAATTTCAACCACTATATTTGAATTAGAATATCTAATATTAACTAAATTCTAAATATTTAATGGTTAGAGCATTATCTAATAGTATGCTCTAGTATTCTACATTCACTGTATTTTGATGGTACCTGCTTTGCTGGCTATAGATCTAACTGCTCAATCATCTCTTTATATACTTGATCAGCTTGCTGTATATGTTCCAGTCTTGCTCTCAATAGCTATATAGAATCTAGATATATTTCTCTTTCTTTTTTTGATGCTGATTGGCAGCTTATGGCTCTTTATTTTCCTATATAAAAAGAATAGTATTATATATTTTAATTTGACAGCTTTCAATTAGTTAATTAAAGCTTGCTTTACTGGATTTAATAAGCTTTGTAAATAATGCTTTAAAAACACTTAAAAAGTCTGGATCTGAAGCTCTAATTTCTTGATATTATAAAAAGTTTCAGGGATTTAAGATGCTGATTGATTGCTGTAAGATATAAAAGATGATATAGATATCTTTATCTAAAATATAAAGTTGTAAAAGCACTTAATCTAACTGATATAAAACTAGTCTAGTAGCTGCAGATCTACTGCAGATATTGAATGTAGATAGAGGTTTCTTTCTTATATATTATATTAATATATAATCAGAAAGTTCTGTTTATCAATATAATTAATGCCCAGCTGCATATTAGATTCAACCCTCAATTATATATCTTCTTTAAAAGATAAAAAGCAGCCAATATCAAATAATTAAAGAAGATGAGAGGAATATAATAACATATATAATAAAATAATTATTATATTCTAGATTCAGAACTGATCAAATTTAGATGTGACATAACTTTTACAATTATTTAAAAATCAACAATTGGTACTTGCTAATTGCATAAATATGAGTATACTTATAAAATATCTTTTTTATTTAAAGCAAGCTAAGTTAATTATTTATTCAATTATTTTCACTTATATTAATTACTCAGATAATATATCCTTATATTATAAAGCTTAATGCATCTTTCCTGCAAATATAATCATGAGAGATAAGGCTTATTTGGATGAATTAATTGATTTAACCACAATTATTTATTCATAATTTTCTGACTATATAAATCTAGCATAGCTAGCTAATTGATCTGAGTCAGTGATAATTTTAATTTGAAAGCCTGTCTTATCAAAGTTATAGATATCTTGATCAACCATATTATATTGTTAAATAATATCTTTCACATATTGAAATTATCTACAGATAATTTTTTAGATTCTTATATTAAATTTATTAATAATTATACTTGTAATTATATTTAGATTTGAGCTCATCATGCTGGCTGATAAAGTTGTGAACCCAACATTTATTAATATAGGTGGATTAAATAGATTTGCATGTTAAGCTAATAATAGATTAATTGTTATTTTAAAAGAGTGTTCTCTTCAGTAGAAGTCAGTTTTTGACTGTCAGATATCAAATTAATATGTGCAGTGCGCAAAACCATAAGCAGTAGTTAAATTAAGACATTATAATGTATTTGCAGCAGCTCAAATACTTAAAAATTAATTATTTCTAAAAAGCTTGAATGGCTAAAAGAATTCTGGCTTTTTTAAAGTATCTTGATTGCATTGCAATGTTGACATCTTGATTTAAATCCATTGAATGTGTTATAGTTGGGGATTGTGCAGCACTCAGTTATATGTGGCTCTTATAGATTATGTTAACATAATCTATAAGCAAGCTACCCCAATGCATATTTACCAATTTTAAATCAAAATGTCAACACCACAAAGCGATCAAAATACCTCTAAAGAAGACAGAATTCTTCTTGCTATTAGAGCTTTTTAAAATAGCTAATTCTCTAGTATTAGAGCTGCTGCTTGTGCATATAATATCTTAAAATTAATCTCGACTATTTGTCTTCAAGGTCATCCTGCATATACTAATTTAATATTAAATAACGTAATCCACAACCGAGTGATGCATACAACTGAGCAATGCAGTTTTGCTGCCCCCTCAAAACATTCTATCATCAATATTCTTTAACATGTCTTTTTTCCATTTCTATCATGCAAAATGCCTCTTTCTCAAGAAAATCAAATGCAAATGGCTATTTCAGCTATTAGAAATCAAAAAATTCAATCAAAAAGAAAAGCTGCTGATATATTTGGGGTGTCAGAAGCTACCCTTTATAAACAGCTTGAAGAAAGAAAACCACACTCAGAAACACACATCAATGGCCATAAATTGACAGTTATTGAAGAGGAAGTCCTTATCAAGCAACTGCTAGATGCAGATAAGCAAGGCTTTTTAATTCAGCCAGAGTTTCTGCATGGAATGGCACAGATTTTACTTTGCAAGCAGACATAAGATTCTATTGCATTTATTGGCATCAACTGGGTATATAACTTTATCAAGTGCCACCCAGCACTGCATACACAATATAACCAATGCATATCATATCAACATGCAAAGCAGGAGGATCCAAATGTTATAAAACAGTGGTTTGAGACTATACAAGAAGCTATTCAGGAACATGATATCCATGAGGATGATATCTGGAATTTTGATGAAACTGGCTTTGCAATGGGACTCTGTTCCACCTCTAAGATTATTACTGCAGTAGAGTGTAGTGAAAGACCTTGAAGAGTTATTCAGGGGAATTGCAAATGGGTCACAATCATTGAATGTGTGAGCTCAAAAGAGATCTATATACCCTCATGAATTATCTTAAAAGCAGGATCTTAACAAGCTGCTTGGTTTCAAGAACCTGCTCTTTTTAATAAGGGCTATGCTCTTGTGAGAAGTCAGAATAACTGGACAACAAATAAAATAGATCTTTGCTGACTAAAAGAGATGTTTAAACCACATTCTAAACACTATTTAACTGGTGCAAAGCAGTTGCTTATTCTTGATGATTATTCTAGCTATCAGACTGCAGAATTTGATATTTTCTACAAGAAGAATGCAATTATCTGTTTTTATATGCTTTCTCATACCTCTCATCTTCTACAACCACTGGATGTTGGTGTTTTTGGCCCACTTAAACACATGTATAGGAAATTGGTTGAGGAAATAATAGCTACTAGCAATAACTATATTGATAAGGAGGATTTCTTATCTCTCTATCCATCTGCTTGTAAAAAGATATTTACTAGGGAGAATATATGCAGTAGCTTTATAAGAACTGGTCTTAAGCCACTTAATAAAGACTAAGTTCTTAAAAAGATTATCTTTTAACTTTATATATTAATATCACTTTTTATTGAAGGCTCAATCTTCTTTGCTTTTCAAACATCTCAGAATCCTCATCAGCTAGATTGCAAGGTTTGCAGCTTACAGAAAAGCCTTAGTACAAGAAAGCTCTCTAATAGTCCAATATCTCATATTCAACATCTTGAAAAGACTGCACAGATAGCAATGAATGTGAACCTTCTTCTTCAACAAGAAATAAAAGTTCTACAGGCTGAGAACAAGTGGAAAATAAAAAAGAAGATAAAAAAGCATGCTATTCTAGGTGATAATCTTGTTTTATTTGTACAGGAAGGTCAAAATCATGTTCAGTAGCTTGATACACAGCTTAATGAGCATGTTGATGAGCCTATACCTAGGCCTTGCCAGTGAGCTCCAGCATGCTGCAGTGGCTGTGGGATTGTTGAACATACTATAAGAAGTTGTCCTAGTAAATAGCTATATATTCAACTACAAGATAGTCTAATTTAATGGTGTTGATGGCTGAAAAGCTTCAAAAAACATGATGAGTGCGGTGAAACTGCATTGCTCAGTTGTATGTGTCACTTGGTTGTGGATTATGTTAATCAAAAGCTTATCTCTACTTAAGAATCTGTTCCTGTGAAATAAATATTATCTATGAATTAATATAATTTATTATTGCAGGCTACTACTGTATAGTAAATGGCAAATGTATTATTAGCTAAATAGTCAAAATCAATATTAACTACTTTGAAAAGTACTGGGTCCAAAACTTTATTAATTGTTATAAGAAGCTTCAATCAAAATATAACTGCAAATATAATTAATTATTAATAAACTCAAAGATTTAAAGATTATATATAAATGATTTTAATATATACAAGATGTTATTCAATAATATAGTATGAAAGATGCATCAAGCTTTATAATATAAAGATATATCTAACTAGATGATTAATATCAGTAAGAATAGCTGAACAAATAATTAATTTAACTTATTTTAAATAGAGATGTTTTATAAATATATCTATACAATTGGCAAATATCAATTATTAATTTTTTGATAACTACAAAGTTATATTATATCTGAATTTGATTAGTTCTATATTTAGAATATGATTATTTGATTATGTAATCAACTTGATATTGGATTGTTTTTATCTTTAAAGAAGGCATCTCATATGAGCAGAGAATTGAGAAAAGTATACATCTTGACACTAATATCTGCAATAAATTTGCAACTACTAGATTAGTTTTATATAAGTTAGATTACGCGTCTTCTATACAGAAATTAATGAATTTCAATGTGTCACAATGCCATCAAAAACATGTATAAATTTGCAAAATTAGTTGAGCAAGAGGAGAGAATCTTATTGACAATATCTAATTTAAAAAAATGAATAAATTTCTTATATTTAGGAAGCAGTATATCTTTATGATGTTTTTTATTACTTTATATAACTGATTTCACAGCTGTGTTGCAAGAACTGAGAAATAATATGCCAATAAGTATAATTAATAATTACTGAAGAGAATATATTTCTACAATAAATATTATCTTTAAATAGATATGGAGCAGCTCCTCAGTCAGCCTCTGTATAAGATATAGCTAATATTCTTCTTTCTGAACACAATCTGCCAGATACTTAATACTGTGTTGACAAGAACTGAGTTTATAACTTTATTAATTATTATAAAGAGCTAAAGGCACAATATTTGCTAAAATATAATCATCAGCATGCCAAATATGAGGATCTAAAGATTATTCTTGCAGCAAAGAATCACCAATCTCAGTGATATAAAGCTGTTCCAAACAATTAGCAAGTCAGTGTTAGTGATAATGACTGGACAAATAATGCATTAGGTCTTGATTGACTTTAAGAGGTGTTTGAAAAGCATACAGCTTCTTGTACTGTTGGCAGATATTGTCTTCTAATTCTGGATAATCTCAGCAGTTACACCACCACAGAATTTGATAAATTCTATACAGAAAGGAAGATTATTCCTTTATATATACCACCACATTCTTTGCATCTGCTTCAACTATTGGATGTGAGCTGTTTCTTACCATTAAAATGTCTGTATGGTTAGAAGATCGCAGAGATGATAAAGAATAATGTTCATGCTATTAGCAAGAAAGATTTTCTATATATCTATTCTACAGTCCATCAACAGGCTTTATCAGCATCAAATATTCAAAACAGATTTGCTGCAACTGGCCTGGTTCCACTATTGCCTAATAGAGTGCTTTCAAAACTTTATATTAAACTGAAAACACCAACACTGCTGTCAACAGGACATAGCAACCAGTCTTTTAATTCAAGAAAAACACCAGCTAATATGCATCAACTGGATCAACAAAAAAAGCAAATTCAACATTTCTGAAATCAAAAAAAAATCAAATATCTCTGTTAATAGTAGATCAGGTAGTGGATAAGGTGATTAAAAGCATGGAGGTCACAATGCAGAACATCATCCTATTACAACAAGAAGTCAATCAGCTTTGTGCTTCAAATCAACATCAAAAAAGAGATAATGAGATGCTTTATTCAAACCAGTGGAAGTTTGACAGGCATGAAAGAACAGCAACTTAATAAGGAACATAATCAACAGAAGCAGGCACAGGCACAAACATTATTATCTAGGCCACCATGTAGAGATCCAAGATGTAGTAATTGTAATAAAACAGGTTATAATCAGCTTAAATGCTCTAGTATATAGGGGGCTTTCTGTATATAGTTAAATAGATCAAATTTTGTTGCAATTAAAGCTTCAATATTTAGTGTGTTGATTTTTCGAGGAGCCGGACCGCTTGCTGTCCCGGACCGCTCGCTGTCCGCTTACATTAACTTTAATGAAACTAGCTTTTTAATGAGCATGATATCAACAGCAAAAATTGTTACTGGCTCTGAATCTAGAGGCTGGCCTAAAGCAATACAACCAGAAGATTAAGAATAAATAATTATAATTAAGGCAATTAATGCAGTTGGCTGAGCCCTATCCTCAATAATTATCTTTGCTGGCAAGAATCACCAATCTAATTGGTATCCAGATCTACTAAAGGGCTGAGCAATTGGGACTAGCAATAATAGATGGACTACTAATAAGCTAGAGATGCTTTAGCTAAGAAATGTCTTTGATAAGCATATCAAAGCTTGTACAGCAGGCAGATATTGCCTGCTAATTCTTGATGACTATAGCAGCCATACATCTGCTGAATTTGATTAATTCTGCACTGAGAACATGATTATTCCTCTATATTTACTATTATATTCTTCATATCTATTACAACCACTTGATGTTGCCTGCTTTGAGCTATTAAAACATGTATATGGGCAGCAAACCCAGATCTATATACAGTATAGCATCAATCATATTAACAAGAAAGATTTTATTATAATTTATCAGCAAGTATGCCTGTGAGCTCTGACTGTATTTAATATATATAATGGATTTGCTGCATCAGGCCTGATTTCATATAAGCCAGAGCAGGTGCTTGACCAGCTTTATATTCAATTGAAACATCTACACCATCAGGCACATTTTATAGCAATCAGTCATCTAACTAAATTGCTGAGACACTAAAGAATGCTAGAGAGCTCAAGAAGCAGTCAGAGCTAATTAAGCATTTTTAGCAGTAGCATATGCAGAGTCCTCCTAGTCCAATTAATCAAGCAGTTGATTAAGTGGTCAAGGACTGCCAAATCACAATGAATAATGCAGTGCTTTTAGAGCATGAAATCAAGCAGCTATGTGTGGCCAATTAACATCAAAAACACAAGCAAGAGACAGCTAGATCCTATATTGCTACTGGGGGGATTTTAACTGCTGAAGAAGGCCAGCAGCTTGCTCAGCAAGCTGCAGAATTGCAGGCAGAGGCAGCTAACCAAGCTGATATGCAGCCTAGAAGATGTGCACCACTGCGGTGTAGCAACTGCAATATTCAAGGTCATACTAGGGTCAGCTGCCCTAGTAAATAGGCAATTATTTTACATGTAAATAGCTTCAATTTAGTGGTGGTGTGGTGAGATAATTAGATATCTAATAATAATGGTGTTGGCGGGTCTTTTGCTCGGTGATCAATTACATTAGATTTATTAATTGTCATAAAGAGCTTCAATCTAAATATAACTGCAAATATAATTATTAACAGACTCAATATAAGAATTTAAAGACTATTAAAGAATAGTCTCTGTATTTTTAATCACCTTATCAACTGCCTGTTCTAGTGTGGAAGGAGACACTGTTTGCTGACTTTGTAGATGTTGAATTTGCTTCTTTTGCTGGTCCAGTTGATATATATTAGCTGGAGTTTTGCCTGGGCCATTAAAAGATTGATTGCTATGTGCTGTAGAAGGTGGTGTTGATGTTTTCAACTGGATATGAAGCTTCAAAAGCACTCTTTCAGGTGATAATAAAACCAGGCCAGTTGCTGCAAATCTGCTTTGAATATTTGATAAGGATAAAGCACATTGATGGATTATAAAATAGATATAGAGGAAGTCTTTTTTATCAATTAAATAAATTCTATTCTGTATTATCTTCTCAGTCTTCTGGCCATAAAGGTGCTTCAGTGGCAAGAAGCAGCTTACATCAAATGGTTGAAGCAGATATGATAAATGTGATGATAAATATAAAGAAATAATATTTCTTTCTATGCAGAATTTATCAAATCCTGCTGTAGCATAACTACTGTGATCATCCAGAATCAAGAGACAATATCTCCCAACAGTACAAAAAGCTATATGCTTTTTAAACATCTCTTGAAGTCATTTAAGGCCTAATTTATCATTTGTCCAGCTATTTTCACTGATGCTGATTTGGTAATTCTTTGAGACAATCTTATACTATTGGGATTGATGGTTCTTTGCAGCAAGAATAATCTGTGGAGATAAAGCTTATTCAGTTGCATTTATTGCTACAATTGCAGTAATCTATTTATAATTCTTAGATTATATAGTTTTTGCATGACTTTCTCTTGTCTCTGAACCACAGACAACTTTGACAGTTGATATTACACTTATTTGAAAGCTAGTCTCATTTATATTATAGATATCTTGCTCAAAGATCTTATATTTCTGAATAGTATTATGAAACTGTGTAAACCAGCCCTTAATAAGCTCTGGATCTTTGCATTTAGCTTGCTGATAATTGTACTTTTGGCTGTATTTAGAGCAAAGTTCTTTATAGGTTTTGATAAACCAGTTTATCTAGTTCTCCCCAATAAAAGCTTCTTGAGATGAAGATAACTGCACAAAAAGCAATAATTGCACTAGATAGCATACTGTTGATATTTGTGGAGATAAACCATATTGGTCCATATCAAGAATTCATGCTAAAAGTGTAGATTCTTCAGTATCTATTAATTTGCAATAATTTGTAGTTAAATTTTTGCAAGCAGTAGTCTCATTAACACATGTGATAAAGATCCTTGGAGGCACATCAAAAGCTTTAGCAGCTGCAGTTTTTAATGAAAAAAGACTTTTCTTATAGGCTTCAAGTGCTAATTGCATACACCCTTCTTTTGATATATCAGCCATGACACAGTGTGTTGGTAAATTGCAATAAATCTGATAATAGGGGGTGGCCAAGGTGGTGGCTGTGCAGCTCAGTGGTTTAAAAGATTTTGAAGACAGAACTAAATAAGTCTGCAAAGTTCTAAAGATAATATATAAATAAACTAAAGCAATTTGCTTATGTACAATCTAAAAAGCTCTAAAGAACTAAAATAACTAAAATTTAAGTTAGCAACTTATTAATAAATATCTCTTTTTATAAAGTCATTCTTAGACTTGATAACCCACCCCTCAAAACTCAACCCAACCCTCAACTCACCACATGTGGGATGAGTTGAGTTAAGGATTTAACAACCTGCAGCAGGTGCAAGTTGAAAAAAAACATAATCTGTATTCAATCTGCAGTAAAAACTATATCTAAACTTGAGTTAGCTTATTATCTATTTATATAACACTAATCCTAAATAGATAATGATCTAACTTGCATCTAATGTATGGTAGAAATAATTGGCATCTTGGCGCCAAGAGTTGGGTTATGTGGGTGACCCATGCAGGGAATAGGTTGGGTTGCCAGGGCATTCAACCTGCCCCAAACTTGCATAGAGCAGGTTAGCCCCCCTCTCCCACTCACCTTAACCCGCAAAAATTACTAGTCATTCTAATAATTTATATAAATAATAATATTCTTACAATCTCAATTCTAAGGCAGATAAAACTAAGATTAAACTTATAAATCACTAATACAAGAGCATCATCATATTATCTAAATATAAAGATTCAATAAGACTTTAAAGCAGAATATTTAAATATATCTCAGTTAATAAGCTCTTATAAAGCAAGATATAAAGCAAGTTATTAAATCTTTAATTTAGACTCTATATGTTATAGCCGGAATTGGCATAAAGGAGGGGTATGACATACAGAGATCATATGACAATGAATCAAATCTGCCATTTTGATCCATCAAGGTCTATGATCCAACACCCAGAATGATCCAATATCTAGAATGATTCAAACAACTCATTGATCCAGACAGACAAGCATGTATATAATGACACTCTTTTCAGGCAGATTCTGACCCCTGTGGTCAGCTCACGCAGCAACCCAGTATATAGGTTTTGCTAGTAACATAGGTCTATTCTTGCTATTATATTGCTCACCCCCTTGTTTCTTGTCTTCAAGATAAACCAACAACCCCTTTAGGTCTAGTTATCTAGGCCTGTCGTTACACTAGTAAGATTACTACAATATTTATATCATAAAACTATAAAGGCCTTTGCTGACTATATCACAGAACTAAGTTTTAAAAAATATTAAGCTAAAGTAAGCTTACTTATATATTTAATAATTAAGATCTGTTCTGATCTCTGTCACTTTATAAAGAAGCTATCAAGATATTTAATTTAGATGAAAAGCGTATAAACATAAAAATAAAAAATAAAAAGAATTTTCTTAAATATTACAAATATATCTATATGCTGTAAGGTCTTATAACAATTATAGAGATTTTAAAAATAAATTATAACAATCTAATGGAGATACTTTAACAAAAAAATTCTAAAAGCTATTCAGCAGGGGTATTTTTAGTATAATACAGTATTAAATATTAAGAAGTATATTAAGATATATAATATCTGTTAAGGAAATATAAATATAAGCTATGTAGAGATTAAATCACTATTTGTCTTAAGCAACATATTTAAGTAAATATTTAATTAAATACAAACTTTACAATAGAGTTACCACAGTTAAAAGTAGTTAAAAAAGAAATATAATATTATTTTTGTTATTATAGATCTGTTCACCAAGTTTGCTGTTTATATATTGAAAATATTAATTTCAAAACTTACTGCACTTACAATATATCAATTAATACAGATTCTTAAAAATATAATTAATGTAATCCACAACCAAGCAACACATACAATCAAGTGATACAGTTTCACCACCCCCTCAAAACATTCTACTATCAATATTCTTCAATACATCTTTTTTCTATTTCTATCATGCAAAATACCTCTTTCTTAAGAAAATCAAATACAAATAGCTGTTTCAGCTATTAGAAATCAAAAAATTCAATCAAAAAGAAAAGCTATTGATATATTTGGGGTGTCAGAAGCTATCCTTCACAAATAGCTTAAAAGAAGAAAACTGTACTCAGAAATACACATCAATAGCTATAAATTAACAGTTATTGAAGAGAAAGTCCTTACCAAGCAACTGCTAGATACAGATAAATAAGGCTTTTTAATTCAGTTAGAGTTTCTATATAGAATGGCACAGATTTTACTTTGCAAACAGATACAAGATTCTATTACATTTATTGGCATCAACTGAGCATATAACTTTATCAAGCACCACCCAGCACTATATACACAATATAACTAACACATATCATATCAATGTGCAAAGCAGGAGGATCCAAATATTATAAAATAGTGGTTTAAAACTATATAAGAAGCTATTCAGGAACATGATATCTATAATATCTGGAATTTTAACAAAACTAGCTTTGCAATAAGACTCTGTTTCACCTCTAAGATTATTACTGCAGTGGAGCATAGTGAAAGACCTCAGAGAATTATTCAGAAGAATTATAAATGGGTCACAATCATTGAATATATAAGCTCAAGAGAGATCTATATACTCTTATAAATTATCTTAAAAGCAAGATCTTAATAAGCTACTTAGTTTTAAGAATCTGCTCTTTTTAATAAGAGCTATGCTCTTGTGAGAAGTCAGAATAACTGAACAACAGATAAAATAGGCCTTTGCTGACTAAAAGAGATGTTTAAACCACATTCTAAATATTATTTAACTGGTGTAAAGTGGTTGCTTATTCTTAACAATTATTCTAGCTATCAGACTGCAGAATTTGATATTTTCTATAAGAAGAATATAATTATCTATTTTTATATGCCTTCTCATATCTCTCACCTTCTATAACTACTGGATGTTGGTGTTTTTGGCCTGCTTAAACATGCATATAAGAAATTGGTTGAGGGAATAATAGCTGCTAATAATAATTATATTGACAAAAAAGATTTCTTATCTCTCTATCCACCTGCTTGTGAAAAGGTATTTACTAGGGAGAATATATGCAATAGCTTTACAGAAACTGATCTTAAGCCACTTAATAAAGATTAAGTTCTTGAAAAGATTATCTTTTAACTTTGTATATTAATATTATCTCTTGTTGAAGACTCAATCTTCTCTGCTTTTTAAACATCTCAGAATTCTTACCAGCTAGATTGCAAGGTTTGCAGCTTACAGAAAAGCCTTAATATAAAAAAGCTCTTTAGTAGTCTAATATCTTATATTTAATATCTTGAAAAGATTGTATAGATGACAATAAATATGAACCTTTTTCTTTAACAAGAAATAAAAGTTCTATAGACTAAGAACAAGCAGAAATAAAAAAGAAGACAAAAAGGCATACTATTCTAGATAATGATCTTGTTTTATTTATATAGGAAGGTCAAAAATTGTGTTCAGCAGCTTAATATGCAGCTTAATAAGCATGTTGATGAGCCTACACCTAGGCCTCACCAGCAAGCTCCAGCACACTGCAGTGGCTGCAGGATTGTTGGACATACTATAAGGAATTGCCCTAGTAAATAGCTATATATTCAACTATAAGATAGTCTAATTTAATGGTGTTGATGGCTGAAAAGCTTCAAAAAACATGGTGAGTGCAGTGAAACTGTGTTGCTCAGTTGTATGCATCACTTGGTTGTGGATTATGTTAGCAACTGACAAAGTCTTTTTATAAGCAATTTCTGATCTAGTGTTTATTATTATATAAAGTATATTCGAATCATCTACAGCTTTCTATTCTTAGATTAATAATTAAATTAAGTATTAGAATTAGATTCTAAAGCATTATCTGCAGTTATTATAACTTTAATAGAACAATTAAGTATTCTATCTCTTGCTATATTTATATATAATGATATATATTATAGTGTTATATATACAATCTTAAGTAAGACACTAACAGCCAGACACAGCATAAAAAAGAAGCTCAAATATGGCAGTGCATTGACTGCAAGGAATTTTATTTAAGTATTTTTAATATATATACTTATAAAGTGTCTTCAGGAGACTAATAAGTCATTAAAAAATATTATAATGAAGAGTGTCAGTTAATAATCTTTTTTATTTTTATCGGAAGCTTGATCACTACTATATAGAATTATTTTATATTATTAACTAATAGAGTTAGGAAAAGTAATTCTATAAGCTAGCTCTAACTATTAATTATACTATATTTTATATTTTACTACTGAAGAAGTACTATAAGTAAATTGTACAATAATATTATAACCACCATAACACTAAATAATTAGACTATCTGCATACTCTTACTGGCAGTACTTCTTTATTAAACATATAAGTCTAGTATCTGGAAGCCTCTGAGGGGTTTGGTCATATAGGTCTAGAGACTCAGAGCTTTGATTGTATAGATCTAGTATGCTAACTTCAATTCTTTATATATTCATGATTTTTTGTGAAACCAAATAAGAATTGGACTATTATTTTGCATGAATAAAGAGATTAAAATGGGCTTATTTCTATTAGATTTTATAAAGAATTAGTGAAGTTATGAGGAATCATATCTAGATTGTAATATCTACCTTAAAATATACATATATATATTTTAAAGTCAGATTCCCTCTCAAGCTATATATTAAAATATAGGTCTCTATATTTCATGAATTTTCTATGAAATCTAATAAAAATAGGCTCATTTTAATCCTCTTATTCATGCAAAAACAATGATCTAATCCTTATTTGAGTTCACAAAAAAATCATGAATATGTAAAGGATTGAAGTTGGCATACTAGACCTATGCAACTGAAGCCCTGAGGGCTTGACTAGGTAAGAACTATTTAAAAACTATAAATAGGTATAAATTATCAATAATAGTTATTTGGTTCTAAACAAGATATTATTTAGTTCTAAACTCTAAGCAAATTCTAAGCAGACCTATTATAAATCAAATAAATTCTATAAAAAACTAAGATTATCAACTAGTATTATTAATACAAATCTAAGAATGGATTAAAGAAAAATAATTAATTCTGAAGTATCTAAAAACTTTATTCGGGCTGAGATTTATTCAGAATAATAAATTTAAGATTTAGAAAACGGAATTAATTAAAATTAAAAAACTGAATGAAAAAGAGATATATATACAAAGAACTAGAACTTTAAATAAAAAAAGATAATATTAAAATTAGAAAGTTGTACCTCAATCATAATATTTAAAATAATATCTTTAAAGAATAGTACAATACTGTACTAAGAATATTATAACTATAAAAATAAAAATTTTAACCTAGGAAAGAGTTTTAATAATCAATTAATTATTAAAACTTATAACAGGAGAGTAATTTACTGTCTTAAATACATACTGAAAAAATTAAAAATTCTTTACACATATATAAGTTATTATTAAAAAAGAGAACCATATCATACAAGAATAAAAAATTAAAAATAAATTTGTTTAAAAAGTTAGCAATAGCTGAATAAAATTAATATTATATAACTAAAATTTAAAATAATTGAAGCGACTGAGATTGATAAAATATTTTAATAAAATTATAGGTTAAATATAAAAAAAGCAAGAACTTCAAGAAATTATTGTCAAACTTAAAAATATTTGTTACAGACTAGGAAGGAGGTCATATAATGGATCATCTACAATCCAATTCCATGGTCCAACCCTATGATCCCATTCTATGATCTCCAGGAATCCAGAATGAGCAGCATGCATATAAAGACACTCCTTTCAGACAGATTCTGACCCTTGTGATCAACTCACATAGCAACCTGGCATATAGACATTGCTAGTAACACAGGCTTGTTCTTACTATTATATTGCTCACCCCCTTGTTTTCTGTTCTCAAGATAAACCCAACAACCCTTCTTGGTCTAGTCATCTAGGCCTGTTACTCTATTTTTAATAATTATTCTTGCTAATAAGGTCTGTCAATATATATAATATCAAGATATATTACATAGTTGGAAATATGAGCAAAAATAGACGGATCAATAATAAGCTATATATAATCTGATTAAAAGAGGTGTTTAATAAGCATACAGCAGCATATACGGTTGGAAGATATTATCTACTAATTCTAGATGATTATAAAAGTTATATAATTATAGAGTTTGATTATTTTATAAAAAGCATTAAATATCTCTTTATATACTATCTTATTTATTATATTAACTACAGCCTCTTAATATTGGATGCTTTACATCATTAAAGTAAATATATAGCCAGCAGATTTAGTCCAGCATACAGCTTGACATTATATTAATAAGTTAGACTTTTTATTGAATATATATATATGTGAGTACTATTTATATTTAATATACAAAGTGGATTTGCTGCTACTAGCTTAGTATTTTATTGGCCAGATGAGGTACTATCATCTTGATATTTAATTGAAGATATCAACTTTTTCTTATAGTAAGAGCTCAGCTAGCTGGACTACACAAATATCATATTTAATAAAGAATCTATAACATCAGATACAGCTAATAAAGCATCTGATTAATTGTCATTTATAGAGCTTATCAAGCCTGATAATTAATCAATTAGTAAAAGAATATCATTAACAATAAATAGTCATTCTTCTTAAAGAAGTTAAAAGAGCTCTATGCAGCTAATTAATATTAGAAAAGAAAGTAAGAGACAGTTAGATTCTATATTGCTGCTGAAGAGATCTAACAGATGCTGAGGGCCAGAGACATGTTTAAGAAGCTAAGCAGATGCAGATAAGAGCGACTGAGCAGCAGAATTCAGAGTCTAAAAAAAGATATCACTGTAGTGCAGCACATGTGGGATAGTAAGACATACAAGAATTAGATTCTCTAAGAGCTATGAATCTAATATCTAGGGTAGATAGCTTCAATTTAGGTAGTTCTGTTTGGATAACTAGATTTTTTAATATATTGGTATTGATAAGTGGGCTGCTTAGTGTCTTGGGCCGCTCAGTGTCAGATTATGTTAGTGATGCTGCTATTTTTATAAATTCTCTTATGGAATAATAATAACAATAGATAGCTAGTTCTAAAATTGCTGCAACTCGTAGGTATCTTAAAGATAAGATCAGATATAAATTATCTTGATTTTTACTGAAATGAGTCTCGGTACTTTATTCTCTATAATATATTTATAACACTCTAGACTTTACTGTAAAATATATTTAATAAATTATATATAATTAATACTTTTTTGATAGTGGCTAGCATCTTATTCAGATGATTATAATATTTATTATTTTAGACAATGTCAGAATATTATTTAGCTAGATCAGCATAAAATACTTATTATAATCTATTAATATCTTATTTATTATTATTTAAAACATTATCAGTACATTTGAGATTAAAAATACAATTAGGAATTCAAAATTTAAAATAGTGTCAAATGCTACACTTTGAAATAGATAGCTCTTTTATATAGACTTATTAATATCTTAGTGACAAATTAATTTTTAATCGACTTTTAAATTATTGTGAAGTACTTCAGATTGTGATGATTGCTTTTTATAATTATCTCATGCTTTACTTGCAGATAATGTCTTCACTTTTTAAATGCTTTTATAAAAATAATTGCAAACAATTCTTTGTCATGTATATTATAATTTTATTTTGCTTTACCTCAATGTTGAGAGTAAAAAATAACTAATTTTATATTTTTTGATCATCTGTTTTAGAACTGATCTAATAACAAACTTGAGGATGTCTAATTAAATTATACTTATTTTTTCAAGATTAAATAGCTCAAAATCAGTGCTTCTCAAATTATATTTTTTAAAGTTTCTAGATGCTTATTATTATTCTGCTGTTTATGCAAACATTTTATTTTTTATTATATTGATTAAAGATTTTACATATTTGCATTTCTCTAACATATCTTTAATAATATTCAGTTTATTCTTATTTTTTCTAAAAAGATTTTGAGTCCGTTTAATATGTAAATCATCTTAAGACAATTCATTTTGATTATGTCAAACTTATATTTCTTGATGTTTAAATAATTCTTATAGTTTTTATCATTTTTCAGACATGTTCATCACCTTTGATAACATCTTTTAAGTATACAACAATATTCTTGAAGCAGACTGCAACAAAATTATTAATATATTCTAAAAATAGATGAATTAGATATCTTATAAATTTTGCAGATAATGCTTTCATAAATATGATAATTTATTTTACAGATTTAATTCTGTTAAGAAATACTGTTTTTCAAATATCTTCTAACTTTACCTAAACATTACAGGTATTCTCATTTAATATTAAATACTGTTATAATTTTTGTGGTTTGTACAAGATCTTATTTTCTATTTTTATTTATATTATCTTCAATTGCATTATTCAGTTATTAATAATTAATCGCTATTCTAGATATTTTATTTTTTTAGCGTAATCATTATTATAACAATATTTTATTCTATTTTAAGAAATTTCTTGACAAATTTCTTAACTATTTTTAATTTATCACTCAATATTTATTGTTACTTTATCTGTGATAGCTTATATTTTTTTTAATATTTAGGCTTTTTACTCTTTCTTATTATGATAACTGATAATTCTTTTTAATAAACAAGTTAAGAAATTTATAATATTGTATAGTTAGCTGTATTAATTATCTTAATTATAGTCATCTATTTGCAATTATCTAGCTGCAGAGCTCTAACACAGCTAATAAAATAATGAGATTTAATAATAATCTTGACTGTACATACCACATTCATTTAAAAGCTAGTTTTATTAGTTGTAAATATCTTGTTCTAGAATGCTATATTTTTGTATGATTTATAAACAAGCTGAAATCACTATGCAAAATGCTATCCTATTGCAGCAAGAAGTTAATCAACTTTGTGCAGCAAATCAGCATCTAAAAAGAAAGAAAAGAGGCATCAAGATACTTTATAGCAACTGGTGGTAGCTTGACAGGTACTGAAGGACAGCAAAAAGCTCAAGAGCATAAGGAGCAACTACAGGAATCATCTAGACCACAGACTTGAAGGCCACCAAGATGCAGTAATTGCAATCAAACAGGCCATAATTGGCTTAAATGCCCTAGTAAACAGTCTCCTTCTTTATATAGTCAAATTCATTAAATTTGGTTGCAAAATGCTTCAAAATTTACAGTTGTGTTAGTGGTTGAATTTTTTTCTTGGGGACTGCACAGCTCGGTGGTCCGCGCAGCTCGGTGGTGGATTACATTATAGACTGTTTATTACTAAATCCCTTATTTAGAAAAATAAGATTAATATTTAATTGCACAGAAATTAGTCCTTATTTAATAATTTATTATAAGATAATCCTAGCTGTTATTAGCTATATCATTAAAGTAAATATTTAATTAAAGTTAATTTCCAAGATCTACATAATTTTGTAATCATTTATTTGAATTTATGTTTTAGAATCTATTCATTAGTTCTTACTTTACTAATCTATTTCTATTTAGTGCTTTTCTGCCTAGAGATAGCAGAATAAGAATTTAATTAAGTCTTATTAGTTATTAGTTGTTAAACTCAGCCTTTATAGTCTTTTATTTATTTGCATTATATAGAACTTCTTATATAGATTAGTAAATTATTAAATGTATTAGAGATCTTTATAATTTTATTCTCTTACTCAGCTAAGTATGCTAATGTAATCAGACACCAAGCCGGACAGGACACTGAGCTGGACAGCAAACCCACTCATCAATGCCAATATATTGAAAAACTAGATATTTGACAGCTCTACCCAAAATTGAAGCTATATACTAGGATATTTAATTCTAATATAGCCAATTATATTGCAGTTACTGTATTGTGGAGATGCTTATTTTTTAAAAAGGCTGTGAATCCTAATGCTCAACCATCCTTATCTGTATCTGTTCAGCTTTTTAAGTACATTTCTGGTCTTTAGCATTTATTAGAATATCTTTAATTACTATATAGAATCTAGATCTCTCTTATTTTTTATTAATATTAATTAGCTGTATAAAGCTTCTGAACCTGCTGCTGAAACATAATAACCTTATATTATATTTTTTTGCTAATTGACTAATTGCTTGACTTGATAGACTAAGAATAATAATTAATTAGGCATTTAATTAGCTGTATCTGATATTGTAAATTCTGTTGAATATAATATCTTTATAGTTCAGCTAGCTGAGCTATAAGAAAAACTTAAATAATATAAATGTCTTCAATTAAATACTAAGATATGATAGCATTCTATCTGACTAATAAGATACTAAATCAGTAGTAGCAAATCCACTTTGTATATTAGATACAGATAGCATTTATATATGTATACATTAATATATAGTCAGAAAGTCTAGCTTATCAATATAATTAATGTCAAGCTGTATGCTGGCCTGAACCTGCTGGTTATATGTTTGCTTTAATAATGCAAAGCAACCAATATTAAGAGGCTGTAGCCAATATAATAAACAAGATAATATATAAAACAATATAATTTATCATTTAAAATTGATAAACAATATCTTCCAACTATATATATTGCTGTCTGCTTGTTAAACACCTCTTTTAATCAGATTATATGTAGCTTATTGGTTTATCTATTTTTACTCACATCAGTCACCCAATCATGTGATATATCTTGATATTGTGTAAATCAATAAATCCCATTAATAAAAATAATTATTAAAGTAAGATTAGTCAGTTAATGTAACCCACAAGCGAGCTGCTCACCCAACTGAACCGCTCACCCGCCCACCCGCGCGAATACTATATAGAATCCGAAGCTTTATTATTGACCCAAAACAGCAATTATTTACAAAATCAAGAATTAGAGCAATTTGGGCATCAAGTCTGTATATGCCCAACAGTATTGCAGTCACTACACCTTGGCAGTGTGCATATATGGGGTGCAGAAGCTGCCTTCACAGCCTGAGCAGTTATATCCTTCAGTGCCTGATTCTTATTCAAAATTCAACTTTGTATGAGCTCTTGTGCTTCCTGAACTGAAAGGCCTTCTCTATATAATAGCTGATTTGTTGATTGCTTGTGCTTCTGCTTCTGCTTCTTATTTATAGCTTGTAGATCACAATTTTCCTTTGCAAGGATGGCAGCATTATTCATGGCCAACTGACAGCCCTTGATAAGCTGATCCAGAGCAGCATTTGTAGGGCTTGGTGAGCTCTGCATATGCTGTTTGAGTAAGGCC
>Ga0207841_1000162_pt1 | contig 53598 bp, 36 predicted proteins | sample HigsolmetaGSP18D_FD_184846 | JGI IMG/M metagenome (GOLD analysis project Ga0207841, IMG submission 184846) | High solid enriched microbial communities from the Joint BioEnergy Institute, USA - SP1-8-D (SPAdes) | ecosystem: Engineered > Bioreactor > SSF (Solid state fermentation) > Aerobic >... | reverse complement strand
GGGGGGGGCGGGGGGGGGGGGGGGGGGAGGGCAAACATGATAGGAAAAATTTCCCAGACTCAATCCATGGATTTTTCTTTCGTTTCTTCTCTAGCCAGACCTGCAGCCGGCCAGCCCTTTTTTTTTTTTTTAAAAAAAAAACCCGTGTACAGGCACCTGAACTCGGGAGTTTCGTCTCAGTCAGACCACCTAACCTACCTACTCGTCCAGTGTATGTACATGTACATGTACAGTACCTCGCCCGATCCTGCATCTGTTGTCGCCCCGCGCCCCCCTCCCCCCAGGATTTTTCTCATTGTGCCTGTGCCTGAATCCCGGCCTCCTCTCAAGACAAGCATATGATATATATGACTCGGTCAAGGCAAGGGAGTACCATAGTACTAAGTAATTGGCAGCGTCGATCGAGGGCGGGATTTCCAATAATCATAATGATATAAATCCCGAGCGTCCTCTATTATTAGTGATCTCTCTCTCTCTCTCTGAATCTGGGGAACTTGATCCGATCATCCATGGGGGAAAAAAAAGAAAAATAAAAAGGAAGTATACTTTCCTCCTATGTTGAATTTATGATTTAAATCATTTGAGATGGATATGGATATCGTCGAGGTTCCTAGAAGTATCTGTATTTTTTGTCAGAGAGACAGACTACAAGGACTAACTAACTAACTAACTAATTAGTAGAGGGGTTCCTTCTGTGAGTGAGATAAGGATTATACGATATTATCATTTATTACGGTGGTTCTTTATTTTTCGATTGGTTCTTCAGAGGCGATGTTTGTTGTGGTTGTTGTTGTTGTTGTTGTTGTTGGGGAGAGTAGACGCTTTTTTTTCATCTAAGCGTTGATCCGGAGACAAATCGTATGGAAAAATAAAAAAAAAAATAGAAAAAAATTTTCTCAGCTCACATAATCATAATCGGGACAAAGAAAGACGTGTGGATAGGATAGCAGGATTGTATTTACTGTATGTACAGTACAGTTAGGTACCTACCCAATTTGCCAGAAAGTAGTGGTTGTTTTGTGTCGCCTGCCCGGACATTATTATTATTATTAGTCTCACTGTCACTTCCAACCAACCAAAAAAAACAATAGCTAGCTAGCTAAGCTTTCTATCTCTCTCTCTCTCTCTCTCTCTCTGGGATTCATGATACAACAATGTGATCGAATAATGCACTGGGACTACACTGGAGCCATTATTATTTTTTTTTCGCTTGCTGAGACTGCGATAACATACATCTCCTTGATCTATTTATGTACATCTACCACGCAGACTTTTGCCCGCTGATCATGCATGCCAATGCGGTTTTGTGTATATATGTATTGCGTCTGCGGACTCTTAGAGATCGATAATATATGGACTTTGTGGAAGAAGAATGGATAATACTGTGTCCCAGGAAGACTAGTGCTGCTGTACTGTTCTAATGGGACGGGGCATTTTTTTTTATCATTATCAGGTAAGGAGGTAGGTAGGTAGGTTTTACATATATCCTCTCTCTCTCAAGGCTCGGAGCCGTCTGCACGGGTATCTGCCTCATTGCATGCATACTACGACCAAGACGGTTAAACATATACATGTTCGATTCGGAAGTCTCACACACACTACATGGGTAAGCAAGCTTGAACCTTTGCAACTGGTTGGACTGGAAATGGTAATATTAGTAATTAATATTAGAAGTAAACTGGAGACCACATCGGTCAGCCGTTCAATGGATAGATAGAAAGCTTTACTCCTGCGGCGCATAAGCCGACAAGAAGAAAAGCCCTCAGGGACCTGCTCATTAGCAAGTAAAGTCGGTAAAGAGAACCGCTCAGATATCCTTCTTCGTCTCCGTCCCCTGGTAATAGCTCCGCTCATCCTCTCCCTCGACTTCCTCCACCAGCCGCTCGATCTCGCGCACCTGCCGGTCCCACTCCTGCTTGCCCGTCTTCAGCCGCGGGTCGAACAGCTCGTCGTTCGGTTTCCGGTAGCTGCCGCCCAGGCGGTCCCACAGCGTGGTGAACTGGCCGTAGTTGTAGTTGAAGTAGAGGTGGTGCATGGTGTGGCAGGCGGAGCCGTTGATGAGGGGGGAGTCGGTGGCGTATTCGCCGTCGTCTGTGATCCCATTCGTCGACTTGTGTGAGTGATGGTACCTACGGAACTCCAGCCCGTACTGGGTCCAGGGAGGGGGCCGACTTACGGATCAACACCGTCCAGACGGTGACGAACCCGTACAGCGCGACGTACGCCAGCTTGTGCAGCGGGAACAGCGCCGGGTAGATGTGGTACGGCAGGCTCTGGCTGAACCCGTCGAGCGGGTGGAACGCGTAGCTCGCGTACGGCGTGGGCACGATCCACCGGTGGTGCGGCTTGTGCAGGTGCCGGTAGACGCGCGGGTGGTGCAGGCCGCGATGGATCCAGTAGATGCAGAGGTCGGTGAAGGCGATGAACAGCGGGCACTGCAGATACGTGTACCACCACCACCATCGCGAACCGGGGGACTCGTCGCCCCCGGCCGAGTCGTACAGCCTGGTGTAGCCGCGCACCTCGGCGACGAAGATGGGCGTGGTGAGCGCGGCCATGACGGGCAGCGCGGCCAGCGCCTGCCGGATCTCCTGGCGGATCTGGTTGCGCAGGAACTTGGGGTGCTTCATCTGGGTCTTGTCGAAGACGAAGAGGAACGAGGCAGTGGAGCCGATGAGGTAGAGGAGGACGCCGAAGATCCTGTCATGGTCAGTATACAGTAGATCGGATGAGTGCTGGTCAGATGGAACAGGCGCACCAGGTGACGGCAAACAGACTGAGCGTCTGTCGGCGGATGTCATCCCGCGGCCAGCTGCTCAGCGCGGCCCATTTCGCGGGCGGCAGGTCGATGTAGCGCCTGGCGTGGTGGTTGTATCGGGAGAGCAGCGCAGCGTCGTCGAGGACGGGTTTATCCGCCAAGGTCTCTGCCGAGATGGGGAGGACGGCGGCGTAGATGCGATCGAGGACGAGCGTGTCCAGCACGTCCAGGACGATGTCCATGTTGGATTCCGCGGGCTCTCGCTCTGGCTCTGGATCCTAGGGCTTGATGTTGACGGGCTGAAGGAGCGTCCTTGACACTCCTGTCCTTGTGCGTGTACGGTCAACCCTGCACGCTGAGGATAGTAGTTAAAAAGAGAAGGGTGCTCTCCTGATGCTTGTCATCCGGAAAGTCCATATTCACCTGCAGATCCGACGTCGCGTGGAGAGACGGGAGCTCGACATCCGGGTGGACTAACAGTGGCAGCATATATTCCGGGGCAGCACGAGCCACAGGCCGTCAGATCGGTCAAGGAAACAGGCACCGCGACTCCCCATGTGCTGACAGGTTGCTGGGTGCTCCGTACATTCTTAAGAAGTACCATATGATAACCGCTAGGGAGAACTGTACACATCCATCTTGAACGGCCAGTTGGAGAACCTGCAGCGAGGATCTCTGCAGGGACGGGCACAGACCAATCAGAGTATCTCTTTGGCCAATTACCCCATATGCAGCACTCCACGACTCGGAATCACTATCGGCCTGTCGATTTGACGAGCCAGCGACAGGACGGTCGTCGCCGGAACAGAACAGATACAACGGAAGAAAGAAACATCTTTTGCTTCGATTGAAGTGAAGAAAAGAAACCGAAATCAAAAATCAATCCATCATGTTACATGTAGCAGAGATAACCTAACAACAGTTGTCAAAAATTGGCCGCATCTCAGCCTTCATGAACGATAACATGACCCACGAAAAAGGAAGGCGGTGAGATGAGACCACAATTGAGTCAACAGTCGACGGCTCATGACGTTATGGATCATACGCTTTTCCCCGACCTCTCCGCTCGACCTGCGCAAGAACAGCACCCCTCTACGCGCCCGTTCATCCGATCTGAAAGAGCAATCTCACCCAATTGATCGATCGCTCAATCATCCAATCGATACTTCTTTTTACCAACCATGTTCCGCTTCGTAAGTGACCCCCCCCCCCCCCCCCCCCCCCCCCCCCCCCCCCCCCCCCCTTCCGAACCCCCAACCCCTCTCTCTCCCTTTCCCCTCCATGGTGACCCCATCACCTCTCCTCCATCCATAACTCCATCAATCAATACAACTAACGAGAAACGCACGGGAAACCAGCCCAAACCCCTGGACGTCATCACCCTCTTCCACAAGCCCTCCCTGCCCGCCTCCCAGCGCGTCCTCAACATCCTCAAGCAGGCCTCCGCCACCGCCTCCCAAACCACGACGGAGGACCAAGCGTCCGACAACACGCTCCAGGCGCGCCGCTCGCGCGGCGAGTTCCAGCTCGACGTGACCGAGCTCCCGCCCACGCCGGACCAGCTGCGGAATATTCTCGATTATGCGAGCGCGACGGGGGAGAGGAAGACGGAGCCGGGGGAGGTGATGAGGGGCGCGGGGAGCGTCGCGGACGCGCTGAGGTTGTTGAAGGAGGAGGGGGGCGGGGAGAGGTTTGTGAGGCCGGTGGTGAGTATCGTGGTTTCATATATATATATATATATATATTCTTGACTGACTGACTGACTGACTGCTGGTGACGACAGGTCGTCGACTGGTCCAACGGCAAGGCGGTCGTCGGCGATAACGAGTCCGAGATCCTCAAGATGCTCCGGCAGGCGTCTGACTGATCGATCCGCTTTGATGTCCGTATGGATCCATCTTCCGATACATTCTACCTAACTGTCCGCTCCACTTCGAGCCACGGCTCAATGATATCCATGTGATATTGTCTGTTCCTTGATGAATGGAAGAAAAACTCCTCTCTAATCTAAAAGCTAATATTACGCATGACTTGTTTCACTTCTGAAGGCGTCGGGGTCTGTGCAGCGTTGACCGGTTACTAGTCTAATGCTACGATGCTCTTAGGATAGCGGTTTCCGTTTCCATTCAATTCATATTCCTCGTAATCGTACAGATGCAATGCGATCGGAAAGCGGGATGGTGATCTAAAACTCTTGAAAACTAAGCACGCCCATGACGGCTGTCAACCCAGAACCACAGCACGCAAGACCCATAACGCGCAGCTCGAACGCTAACACATACGCCGCAAGCAGAGACCAGGAGAGGACGAGAAGACGACAGGCAGGGTCAGTCATTACGAAAGTCGTATCGGCATAACACAGAACAGAAGGTGTAAGGCCAGGATCAGAAAAGAACGGCGCCATCATGGGCAAGATCGAGAGCCAGCTCGTTGGTCATAACAGAGAAAGAATATGCAAGGGACTCGCGGCGCGAAGCCGTTCAGAAGATGGTGCCGAAGGATCCGTCCGTCGGAATCGATTTCCTGTGGATGCTCCGCGGATCGTCAAGAGTAGACTTGCGGTGTCTAGATCGGGTCAGTCAACTCGTCAACGGAATTGGAACCCGCGGGGGGTTGGGGGGGGAGGTGGAGGGATACCGGAAGGTGAAGCCGACAAACAGGGACTTGCTCATCTTCTCGTCCCTGTCCGCCATCTCCTCGATGGCCCTCTGCTTGTCGTGCACCTCTTTGTACTTGGCCATGTCGGCCTCGTTGCTGAAGTCGTCAAAGTAGCCGGCGTCCGTCTCCGAGTCCAGGTCGGGGACGAAGGGGGCCTTCTGCTCCCGCAGCCGGCTGAAATCGACCTCGGCGAAGTACTCGTGGGCATGGATTTCGTGGATGTTCTTGAAACGCTGCTCCTTCGAGGCCACGAGCCGCGTGATGAGATCCCACGTCCGCCGCGAGAGGAAGTAGTTGGGATCCTCGTACTGCGGCTTCCTCAGCACCTTCTGCCAGCGCTTCAGGTTCTGCCAGGTCTCGTCGACCGTGGCGCCGGCAAAGGGCGGATAGCCCGCGAGCGCCTCGAAGAGCATGCATCCCAGGCTCCAGTAGTCAACGGTAAAGTCGTACTCCTGTCCCTTCAGCACCTCCGGGGCCATGTAGTCGGGAGAGCCGACGATCGATTTGGCGTAGTTGACCTCGCGCCTCCTCAGCGATCGATAGCCTTCGCGTCTCTCCGCCGCAGTCCGCTGTTCCATCGGCCGGCCAAAGGGGACCGGGGTGTTCCCGACCTCCTCGAGCTTCACGCGCATCGACTCGATCTTACCCGGGTCCAGCATTCCCGATGCCAAACCAAAGTCGGTCAATTTGACATGTCCGGTGGAGTCGATCAGGAAGTTCTCCGGCTTCAAGTCACGGTGGATGTAGCCCAGGACGTGGAGCGCGTCGACGCAGCAGAACATCTCGGCGATGTAGAACCGGGCGTGTCGGTTGTGCAGGACGCCGGTGTTGTTGAGCAGCGTCCGGAAATCACCGCCCGGAACGTACTCCATGGCGAGGTAGATCTTCTCCTCGTCCTGGAACGCGTACAGCAGCTTGACCAGCCACTCGCTCTTGGCAGCCGTCAGGATGTCTCGCTCCGTCAAGATATGCCTGACCTCGTCCAGCTTGAACAGCAGCTTCTTGCTCATGACCTTCAGGGCGCACACCTCGCGCGTGTCCTTCTTCTGCGCCAGGTACACCTGTCCGTAGCCGCCCTGTCCGACCTGGGTCAGGATCTGGAAGTCGCCCTGGCGCAGCCGGGTGCGGCGTTTGCGCAGGTGCGCACGCTCGCGGCCAAGGTATCTCTGTCGCGCAGCCTCATATTCTTCGACGGGCGTGGCGGGGGGCGGCGGATAGGCGGCGTCGAACTGGGCCTGACGGTTCTGGCGGTTGTGGACGTAGCTGAGGAGGTCAAAGTAGTAGTCGAGGAAATCTTGGGGACGGTCAGCCCGTATCTACAATCAGACACCTCGGGGGAAGGGGAGAAGAGAGGAGGCGTACAGAGCTGGGTGACGTTGGCCAGTCGCTTGACCTTGGGCAGCTGGAGCTTCTCCAGCTCCTCCGCCGTCAACCCACGGATCGTCGTCTGGGTCCTCCGCGCGCCGTCGCTCTCGCGGTTCTGGTAGTGCTCGTGCCGCGGACCCAGCTCCTTGATCGCGCGGACGGCGCCCGGGGGCGTGTTCTCCTTGTCCTTGTTCGACTTGCGGGTCGGGCTGGGCTGGCGGATGACGCTCTCGCTGAAGTCGACGTCCTCGTCGCCGCCGGCCGGGGCGCTCTTCGCGGGCGAGAGGACGGGCGGCGTGCCGTAGCCCGACTTGGTGGGCGAGGAGGGGCTCAGCTTCATGGCCTTGTCGAAGACGCCGGGCAGCTCGAGGGCGCCCGGGGGCATCCTGTTCTTGCTCGGGCTGCCCTGGGGGGTCTGGGCGGGGCTGGTGAAGCCGTTGTCGGTGGGGGTGGCCGGACGGTCGAAGCTCTCGTTGCCAGACCGCGTGTGAAGCAGCGGCGGCGGGTGAGGGAGCTTGAGCCCGTGCCTGGGGGAGGACTCGGGGGGCATCGTCACCGTCATCGCGATGGAGGGTGGTGAGGTGGTCCTGGCTGGCGGGGGTGTGCTGGACGGTCGATCTGGATGGAGGCACTGCGGAGCAGCAGCTCCGGACGGGACGCAACGGGGCTTCTTGGGCGGGATCCACAGCCGACGTGCAAGCGTGGGAGAGATCGATGGGACACAAGACACCTGGCCGAGGAGAGAAGACACCTGGCCGACGGGGAGACGGAGAGGAGGCTTCTTAATGTTCGAGCGAGATGCTCTTGTCCCGCCCGACGCACCGCGAGCACCGCCGCCCGCATCAGCCCCTGGCCAGCCGCCGCGTTGCCCCGGCGACCGCGACGTCCCTTGTTTCATCCTCAGCCCTGCGATCGAGATCTCTGTGGAGTTGATCGTCCGGGCTATTTTGGCCATGCTGTCAGAGCTTGTCATCGACCTGTGCTCTTAGCGCCCGTCTCCTCGCTGACAGGTCAGCCAGTCACCGTGCGTGCAGTCTGGCAGTGGAATGCGTCAATTCATTTGCGGCTGAAGAGTACATACATGCAATGCATGCATACAGAACAGTTGGGTTGGAAATTCCCCGTCTTCTTGCTTTCTTCCGGCCTGGGCTTCAAGCCCATCCAGGCGCGGAGCGGTGGTACCCAAAGGCCGCGTCGGGCGCCAAATCGGATTCTCCCAACTGTTTACAACGGAACGGTGATCATTGGATGCCGCAGAGCGTCGGTATCGTGTCATGATATATTGAATTATTCCAGGGAGCATGCTACCCGTCATTCGTACAGTGCTATCCAACTCGACCAAAAATCCCTGAAAATCAGATCGACCACGGACACAGTCGCATAACCAGGGAGACGGCGTCTTGATAGACAGGCTTTTCTCTGTCAAGCAGTTCCACGGCCGCGTGAACACGGTGATCTACCGGAGTGGGGCCTCAGGCACCGCCCTCCGTGCGCTGCCCGGTCTGTGGACCAGAAGCAAAGGACATGAGCACAAGCCCAATAAGCACAATAACAAACCGTAGCAAAAAAAAAAGCAAAAAAAAGAAATCTGCAGAAAGCAAAACAAGAAACAAAAACAACATGCCACACGGAGCGAGCTTATAAAACAAACAAGGAAAAAAAAATTCATACATAAAAAGCAACCCCGTACGACCCCGTCTCGAACGTGACCTTCGCTCCCCTAGGGAAATAAAACACATCCCCCGGGCCCGCCGTCACCTTCTGCCCCGTCGCATCCGAGATGGTGAATTCTCCCTCCAGGATGATCTTCGTCTCGTGGTAGGTGTACTCGTAGACGAGGGGCGTGCCCTTCTCCAGGCGGAAGAAGCCGGCGGTGATGGGCTTGTCGGGGTCGGTTTTATCACTAGACAATCTCATCAGTATACATACATACATACATATATTTATATATGTGTATATATATATATATTTATATATGGATTATGTGGATAGGAATATACCTGGAAACAACATCCCCCAGATACGCGTTCCCGTTGGCGATGAGCGGCGGCTGGAAGCTGGTCTGGGCCTTGGCGTGGTAGCTGAATGCGGGGGAGGACATCTTCTCCGTGTTTTCAGAAGAAGGATCTCTTGAGCGTTGTTTCAAGGGGATGCGGCTGAAGCAGGAACCCATTGTCAGTCAGTGTCTCTAGATATATAAAGAAAGAAAGAGCATATAGCGATGATGTTTTTTCTTATACAACTTGCAGTCCTTAAAAAGGAGTGAAGAACACGCGATTATTGATATTCCGAAAACGGGAAATTGCGCAGGCGACTCACAGGTCTGGCGAGAAAAAAAAATTCATACAGATCCTGGGTAAGTTACTTACTTAGTATCAGATCTGTATTTCTGTCTGTCTGTTCGTCTGCCCGGTATCTAGCTAAGTAGGCACTGTATGTACTATGCAGCCAAACTGATAATCCCGCTCCCCTCCGCTCTTCTTCACTCGAGATATATATAATTAATTTTATCGCAGATGCACGGGTCAGGAGTCAGCAGATCCAGAATGGAAATTTCCATGAAACGGAGCCAGAGACCAAGAAAAAAAAGCGGAGTTAACGATAATAGCGCACATCTACCCCCGGTCTTTCTCTCGCAAGATAGATTCCCCCCCCCCCCCCCCCCTTTTCTTTCCATATGGGATCGATAAGATAGAAGTGACAAGTTTTGTGGAAAATCCCCTACTCTGTTTACCCTTCAGGAAGCAACGTTCGGATCGCATCTCCTCACTCGGTTGATCGTGATAAGCGGAGATCCAGTTGGATCTCACTATGTTCATGCAGGATCGGATCGGACCGCTAAAGGGGTAAAAAAGTACTAGGGTTTTTGCATGTCTCTAGACGGGGTTTGGTTGGGGAAAAGCTTCATTTTTTTTCTTTGAAATCTGACTGCCAAGGAGTCTCCGGGGTGTTGTATGTATGTATAGTACAAGGATGATATCGGCGTATCTGGTATGTGCTTGGATGTGGCATGCATAAATAAGAATGCGACTAAAGAAAGGATGGAGTTAGAACTCAAAAAAAATACATCACTGTCTGAGTACTGCATGGCTCATAATGGATAACCATAATATAACGGAGGACTTAGTCATACTGCTGCCGTTTGAAGTAGTTATATGAACGAAAGCCCAAAAAGAGACGGAATCGGATAAATACATGCGCATCGTATTCCAGCACAAATAAAATCATACTGCAAGCAGAGAGAACAGCAGAATCCACACTCTCAACGATGACGACGGTTTCCAGCACCTCAACCGCACGTGAATGATAACCATATAATACCCTTACTCCATCCGGCCGCCTTTGCCGGCCCCGAGGGGATTGTTTTCCCTAATCAGGCAAGGCCTCACACCCGCGAATCCTGCCCGCCTAGGGTTTAGACCGAGCGGAGCGCAGGTGCCCACTCCAACGACCGTTCATCCGGGGTCCAGACCCCGATCGCCCAAGGTGCAGGTCTTCTCTTTTTACCTACCTTGTACGGCATATGGATGTCGCGGTTACTGGTTACGGTTATTTAATAACTCTCTGCGGTCCAGGAGGCAGGACATGGGCAATAATGTGAGACAAGCAGATCGGTTTCTATCCTGCCCGCAGTAGGCAACAGGTGCACATATACTACTGTACATCGGATGCATGGACAACCGGTATGAAGGTACAAAGTACTCGGGACAGCGTTCTCATACCGACTGCCAAATCAGCAGCGGTCCGGATCGGCTCTGCACTCCACTGGGGATCTGTCAGGTGATGATTGAAGACACGTGGTGCCTGTGCAGGCATCATACCGTTTCAGCAACATGATCACGATAGTACTACCGTAGGCACTGCGTAGAACCAGATCTGTGCTCGCCACCGCGGATGCTTGTCCACTCGAGCAGCCCTTCGGGAGCATACGGCTGGCAATCGTACGACTGCGGATAGTCTTCTTTTCTTCTTCAGCGCTCGAATATACTCCTTAACAAGGATAAATCCAGGCGACACTACAACTGGAACTTGTTTCTTACTGCGTCGATCCTGCTGCTCGCTGGGCCAGACACCTTTTCCTCTTCCCGGACAGCTGTAGCGGCGTGTGGGGATTCAGGCAGTAAGCTTTTCTTAGAGCTTTACCAATCACCATGTGAGCACCTCTGTGACGGTGCGATCCACCTTTGTCTTTTTGTTTGTCGGAGCTTGCCTCGAAACATACCTAGTTTGCTTCTCTTCCCTTCTCCGATTACTCAGCCCTTGGGGGACCCCGCTTTGCCTGAATTGTCGAGCGACGTCCCAACCTGCTGTGCTCTCTGCTGCAACAGCTTCTGTGATTCCTCTTAAGAAGGGCAGAGAGTCAGCATCGCCGCATCTATCGCTGCCCGGGGCTGCTACTCATGTTCAGAAATTCTGGTCTGTAGCCCTAACCTTTTTTCCCTCCCTTACACTTCCCCGGAGACACAGCCCGCTGTTCCATGACACACGACTTGTTTCGTCTTGGGTCGTCAATCTTTTGAGCAACCTGACTCAGCTGGGACGAACAATTTCGAAATCATTCTCACATCAGATCGATTCCACTCCCGCCTCGTTTCCAACAAGCATCAGCGTCAGAACCGCTGCTGGAGTGCCGTCAACACCATAACGATCACCAAATGCCAATATCGGTTATCATCGTGCCTGCCGAAAGAGCTCACAATTTCCAAGGCGGGACGGCGGACTGCCGGTGTCCGAAGGCCCTTTGATCTTGAAATTCATGTAAAAAGGTAAGGTCATGGCAAAGAAAAGGGGGTGGAAAGTGGGAAGGATTTTTGATCCTTTTGGCATCAGTTTGACATGAGATCCGCGAGTGCGAGAGCAAATAGAAATCAATAAAAAGGATCACCGATCAAGGCCCCCAAGGAGGGTTTTTGGTCCTTCCATGCCGTCTGACTGATATTATTGTCATTTCCAGTTTCAACACGGGCTGATACCCCCTACCCCTGCTGGTCAAGAAGTCACACATCAAGGGCAAACAGCTGAACTATTTTACCCCAGAAACACCCGCAACGTTGCACATGCAGTGCTGAATGGCTTGGTAGGAAGTTAGAACATCTCTCTCTTTCTCTCTCGGATCCAAGATCTCTCTTCTACGCCAAAACCGGATTTGGTGGAGTAATCCTCCGGCCTTCCCTACCCCGTGCGACAAATCAAGCTATTAAAGGAGTAGATCACGGCACTCCAGTATCCAAATCCAGAAAACGTCCAAAAAAAAAGAAAACAAAAGTCGGAGAGATTGTACTACATTGGTCATTACCCGGACTCTAACCTATTGCCTAACGCGCCATCCATTCCCCCACGCGACACGAGAGAAACAGAAGAACGGACCCAGGTGGTATCATCGACTCCTCATACGTGAAACAGAAGGTCATAAGGCCCAGAAGCCCAAAGAAGTGCCGGCCGATAGATCAAGCCCAGTCCGTACAGCCCCCTTCAGTGGCCCGTTCAGTTCTTTGACACACAAGTCGTCAAATAATCTCGAGAGCTCCAGAGAACGCCGCGCTAATCAAATAAATGCCCAGGGTGGTGAAAATAGGGAATCAAAAAGCCCAGTGCCGTTTCCAAAAAAAATCACCAAAACAAGAAATTCATACTGCCGCCATCAAACGGGGAAAAAGAAACCGGATCCCTGTCTCGACCCGACCCAACTCGACCATGGCTACAGTATCGATAACGAATGATCTGCTGCCATACTTGGCCTCCCTTCGCTCCTACCTTGCCAGAGAAAACAAGGAGGCCCTCCATAATCCAGGAAGCACCACCCAGGACGGAACTGAAACCGATCGTGGGTCCGACGTCCAGGAGGATCGCGAGATCCGCATCAAAAAGGAACAAGCAGAACGTGGGTATATCGAGTGCGAGAAGCTGAAGGCCTTCCAGGCGTTATCCTCACAGAGAAGGGGACAACCACTGAAACGACTGCGGCGGGTTTCACCCTCATCATCCAAGAAGCACTATAGCACTCGGAGTTAGATCCTGGGTTGCCAAGAAGAAACAGAGAGCGGATGCGGAAAGATCGATCCAAGCACTAGATGTTTTTCTGAGCTCTTACCTTCCCACTTCCAGTCTCTCATTACACCGATCCAATGCAGCCTGCCCCGAACAGTTTTCTCAAACTCGATATTTTGCCTAGACGAAGCGGCCACTGCGCGCCTCGAGTCATCCCGAGGTACCGAAGTCAACATGTTCGTCTTGTCAGCCGAAACTCTCCGCCACGATTCCGCGAGCCCATAGTACCCGCTTGGATCCTGATCGCCCCCCATTGGCAGGCCATTGGAGGATTCTCTCTTAGTCGCATCCTCAGGAGCGGCATAGGAACCCGATCGCCCGACGCTCCTTCGTTGACGCTGCCGCTTCTCTGCTTCAAACGCGTCCCGCCGCGCCCAGACTTCGCGGATGACTTCAAGGCAGCGATCGATATTTCCGATCTTCAGGCGGGATTGCATTGCCGCCCATCGATTCAAAATCCACTTACGGTCCTCCTCATCATCCGCTTCACAGCTGGCCGCCAGCAACGGATATATTTGAACGATCGTTGTCCGGGAGCTGAGCGGGACTGTGGCCAGGAGAATCAGCACTCTCTTTGCTAGTTCCGCTGCTGACTCGGAGGGTATCTCTGGAACCGCCTGGTGAAGATAGAGGAGCGTAGCCCAGCGATAGGCTTCAGCAGTCTGGAAGCTGTGCTGGACGTCTGAGGTCGGATCCTCCGGAGGCTCAAAATACTGTGGCGGTTCCCATTTCTCGATTAGCGTCTTAAGCTCGATTGCCTCGGAGATAATGGCGATCGAATTGCTTTCAGTCTTCCGGACGCGTTGGATGAGGTTGGCAACCTGGCCGATGAGAGGGAAGAGCGAGGCCGCGCAGCCCAACAAGGGGTCGATCTCGTGCACTCCATCATCTGGCGTCGCCAGAGGGAAATTTTCTACTTCCTCTTTCCCGGTCTCGGCCAGGGAGGTCAATCGTGCGATGACATCCATGTACATCCAAGTATTGTACAGAAATCGTAGTCGCGCGATATCCTCTCCCTGGAACCCACGTTGCATCCCGTCTCTCATTGCCTGACTTACCAGCGCTCTGGCACCCCGGAGATGCTGAATGCCGGTGGAGATGTGTTGATCCCACGATTCGGCGAACGCCAGTGATAAGGTTGTTGCCAATGCAGCATCAGTCCTCATGCTTTGTATCCCCTGAAGCATGTACGTGATGCTTTTACGCATATGCTCCATCCCGTAAACACGCAAACTAGGTAAATCCTTGGACGCGTGGAAAGCGGCGAGCGCGAAGACTGCGTGGTATAGGGCTGGCGTATTTTTCGCCAGCGGCCACACGGATGTCCGCCACGGGTTCTCCGTGACTCCATCCTTTATCGACAAAATCCCACATGTCTGTCGGTCAAAGCGGATAATCAGCATCTCCTCGCTTCCAGGACCAAGATCAGGTCCTCGGTAGAGGATATTGGGCATTGCATCCGGAGAATCCAACACCGCCGATTGACCGGACACCGAGCCCTGCGCGGGCCAGATATCCGTGCCTGGGTCATACTCCCGGACGATTTCCTCTACCTCATCATTACCATCGTCGAGTACCGGGGAAAAGCTGGGTCCGCCTGACTGGAGCGGGATCGGCGCCTGCTGAATGCCGAAGGGACCCTGAGCCCCTACTATCTCCATATCTACACCAGGAACAAGAAGATCCGGCATCTCAGCAGCCTGCGCCGGCAATTCCAGCGGCCCATCGCTCTGGGGCTGCAACGTTATCTGGTCGTTGAGTACGGGTGGCTGTCCATGATCCGCAAGTGTTTGCCCGTCAAAATTGGTATTCTCGGATGTCACATAGAGAGATTCACCTGACGGGGATGGACCATTCGGCTCAGGATCGGTAATTTGAAAATTATGGTCATTAATACGTGGAGAGTCATTACACGTAAGTGGAGAAACTGAAATGTGATCGGTTTCACTCCTGACGGATGATATCGAGCAATCTGTTGTCGGCGCACTCAAGACATGCGTAGAAGCATTGCGCGATCGCAGAGGTGGCGGAGCAGAGGTGGCCGCTGGTAGATAGGATTAGCATAACTTGGATGCTTCACAGAAACAACGCGTTCGGGGGATCGTTACTTTTCTTCGCCTTTGCGGCGGATTTGCTCGTAAAACTGGCTTTCTCGAACGGTCGCCATTTGAAGTCTTTCTTGTAGCCTCCACATGGCACATTCCGCCTACGGCACTGCTGGCACGTCGGCTTGGTCTCGTCGCATTTCAGCCGCTTCGCCTTGCAGGTAATGCAGCCTGCAAGGCGGACGTGCGAGCGTCAGCGCGATCCGCAGCATACGACATGGATGCAGGAATGCGGGAGTTGCATACCGTTGCGGCTTTTCGACTGTTTGGGTTTGCTGATGCCGGCCGCGGGTGCTGCATTTTGGGCCGGAGCGGGAGGTTTGGTCGGAGAGGGCGGGGAACTCTTCGAGGCCGGCTTGGCGGATTGGGCGCAGGATGCATTGAGGGTCGGAGGGTCTAGAAATGCAGAAGGCGAGGGGACTTTGATGGTTTCCATGCCCAGGTTTGCAGCAACAGCATCGACCCACTGGGTGTGCCAGACGGCATCGAACGAGGTCAGAGCACCGGAAGAGGGAAACGAGAGGAGAGGTAGACAGAAAACGCGGGCAGCAGCGAGGCCCGGGAGGGACGGTCTTCTATTGCCAGAGAGCAGGCCAGATCGAGATAACCAGATAAGGAGCCCGATGCAAGTGTTTTATCAGTGAGGAGACGGTGCGCAGGCAGATAAGAGCGCCATCGGCCGCGGCTTTGCGGGGTTGCAGGACCAAATTGGCGCACGATTCGCCGATCGACTCGGAGCCCAGACTCCCCAGCTGGGAATAAATAGCTATAGAGCCTGGGCCACGCTCGACGGACGATGGAAGGACAAAAGTCGGAGAGACGAGGAACGCGGCGAGGAGCGCAGCTGCGACGTTGGTTGGCGCGGACGACGATGCGCCACCAGTGGGTTGGATTCGGGGAACAGGACGACACGGGGAAGCAGGACGGCCGACGATGCAGGTTCGATGGAGAGGTGAAGTTGGAGACAGTTCATAGCAGCAGACGGTCAGCAAATTAGCAGGCCAGCGAGATGGGGTCATTGGGAGTCGGATAACCTCATGGCTTCGGGGACGCGGCGCACAACTGCGTTGGCCGCCCCGACGGCTCCACCCAATGGCCTTTTTTCGCCTAGGATCGCAAGAGAAAGACATGCATCGCGACCTGGTCTATCTCTCTGACCACACGACCAGACGCAGGACAAGACACAGAACACAGGACAAACGCCATTCTGCAGATGACGTGGATGGGCAGCGGTCCAGGCCGGGCCAGTTCAGACGAGGACCTGGCCCATGCAGGGAGCACAGGTGCAACCTCAGCGGGGGAGACAGGACCGAAGTACCGTGGCCAAGCGACGTGCTGTGCAGATGGATGATGGTCATGATATCGATGGAGGAGGCGAAGAGAAAGGGAGCAGACGGCGATGGAAGACGCAGGTCGAGGTCGTGAGCAGTCTGTGCCGGATCACGGGGTCTGAACCTTGAGTCAGTCCACCGGCTGGCTCTCCTGTCTCTATAAAACGATGTCTATACCCGAGGTTATCAGGTGTATATCTCTCTACCAGGCCCCGAGGACCAACGATGCGTCTACAACCTTCAGTCCATCTCCTTAAAGGGACGCGGAGGTCCGGCACATGCCATCCGGACGGATGGACTCAATGCGCTATGGATCACGCGGGTTGACATCTCGACTTTTGCCGCCTCTGGCCATGCCCACGATGGACATCTTGGGATATGCCCATGCAGGCTAGGTCTGCATGACTCATATTTCACCCTTCTCATCCTCAATTTGCCGATGCAGCGAGTCCATCCTCGGGGATTGCTTGCAACAGCACTCTCGCTCATTACATACCAGGTACTTTTGAGGCCTTTCGGACCTTTGCATTCAAACTCACAGGTACAGGAGTCTCCATATTCGTACACTCTTGTTTTACCTTTCAATATTCATTGCTCATGATCGTCATTTTCCTTCAGATGTTGACATGAATCCCGTACAGCTCTGTTGTTGCCACAGTCCGTACAGTTATCAACGGAGTCCACGAGCCTTGATACCAGATTTCATTTTTCACAGACCCAACTGGGCTCTAGCAGACGCCCCTATGGATTCCTCCGGTCATCAGCCTCTTGGGGAACTTCGATTTTTGGCCCTCATGTTTCTGATCCTCTGCGTGTTTGGCACGTCCGCGCATCTGCTCGATCGAGGTGGGACCGGTCTGCAGCGCTGACAAGTCCACCGGGTCGGAATCCATAGGCCTCTCGGTGACAGCGACGATGTCCGTGATGAGCCTGTCCACCAGGTCGGCATGCATGCTTTCGCGGATGACCACGCGGAGGATCTCCGTCTTCTCCTCCTTTGGCGGGAGCGGATAGTCTGGTTATCAGGATATCAGTTCTGACTGTTCCCAATTCCTGATTATCTTTCCAACTCGTGGACAGACAGGCTATGCACTTACTTGGGATAATGTACTGCTTAGCCCTGAGCAAGATGCTGATACTGTCCTGCTTCACGTGTGGATAATCCTTCTTGAACTGATCTGATAGCCTGAACGAGACGACCGGCAGGCCTGGGTTATAATCCGCAGACGTCTCTCCCTGCTTATGGAAGACTGTCTCCGCGACACCCTTGAAAGCTCTCTTGCGATGGATACCGCTGATGCAGGTGAACCACCCCGTTCGCTCCAGAGCCTTACTGAGCATCCGTGCGTTGGCCAGACAGTTCTCCATGATCTCGCGGTATCCGTTGAAGCCCAGATGGATCAGGTTGTAGTACTGCCCGATCACCTGGGCGCCGGGCCGCGAGAAGTTAAGCGTGTACGATTCCTCGGTGCCGCCGAGGTAATGAAGCTCGAAGATCAGGTCCTTGGGCAGGTACGAGCGGTCGCGCCAGATGATCCATCCGACGCCGGCGTAGACCAGGCCGTACTTGTGTCCCGAGGCGTTGATGGATTTCACGCGCGGCAGCTCGAAGTTCCTGCAGAGCATTAATCCCATTCCACTGTGTAACGATAACGAGAAAATATTAAGAAAAGAGTATATACCACTTCTTTCCCCCCGCTCCCGCATGGGTAAACGGAGCAACGAATCCCGCACTCGCCGCATCCACATATATCGGAATCGAGTGCCCCGTCTCAGCCTCATACTCATCCAGGATATTGGAAATCTCCTCCACAGGCTCATAATGCCCCGTATAGGTACTGCCCAGAATAACAAAGACCCCAACCGTATTCTCATCGATATTCCTCCTCACCAGCTCCGGATCGAGCCTGTACTCGCTCTTCTCGGACACCTCCAGAATCCGCGCCTCGACATCGAAGTACCGCGCAAACTTCTCCAGCGCCACCTGCGCATTGGCGCCCATGATAATATTCGGCTTGGAGATATCCTTATCCTCCGCGCGCCGCTTCTGCTGCCAATTCCGCTTCATCGCGAGCCCGCCGAGGTGAATCGCCTCAGAAGAACCTACCGTCGCAGTGCCGACGGCATTCTCACCCTGCCCCTGTCCCTGCTGGGCAGCACCCCAGAGATTCGCGATCATCGACACGCACCGGGCATGGATGGCCATGAGCGCCGGGTACTCATCCGCGTCGGCCAGATTCTTGGCCATATTCTCCGCCAGGAGGGCGTTGGCCTCGCGCTCCATGTACGTGCCCACGAAGCTGGCGAGGTTGAGATTCGGCCGCCCGTCCAGGTCCAGCTCGTCCTCGAGGATCTGGCGGATGGCGGCGGCGGGGGCGCCGTCGCGCGGGATGCGGAACTTGGGGATCTCCTCCTTGGAGACGTAGCGCGTCGCGTGGGGGGTCACGCACGAGACGACGTTCTCGGTGTGCAGGTTCTGCCTCCAGCTCTCGTCGGGGTTGTCGCGGAGCTGCTGGATGATGGCGTCGGGGTCGATCTGTAGCAGTAGCTATCTGTTAGAATTTAAAGTGGCTTTTGTATAAAATGCGTAGGTATGTAAGTGGGTTAGGTAGGTAGGACCTTACATGCCTCGCCAACGACATGTTGGCAGTTTATATTTTCTCAGGACTAGGAGGCAAGTAATCAATCAATTCATGTATTTGTTAATCCAGAGAGAACAAAATAGCCATCAATCTCATCTTTATCATCACAAGGAAGAAGGAGACCAGCAGGAACGGACACCAGAGGTCCTTCCAGTCGTCGTCCATGGCTAGCATGCAGGTTTGGTCAGGTCAGGGTAGATCCGGCACAAGCTCTTGCTATTTTCCCCTGCTCCGCAGGACCAGACTCAAGGTTCTGCTTCGAGTGAGGTTGTTTTGGCGGTGACATCATGTATACCGTAGGTGACAATAACACTGCATAGGTACATAATGCATACACGGTTGTTTGGTTGTTACGTCATTGGTGTGTAGTCAGTAGCAGTTCTGTTTTATTGGGATGTCTTCTGTCAGGTGATTTGGGTAAGCCCTAAAGTCTGTGCGGTACTACTGCACTTTTTTTTTTCTGCGAAGTAACTAGAATTGTACGAGTTCAATAATGGATAGGGTAAAGAGAGGATCTTGAATCTTCATTCACTCGTTCATTCATCGATTCCACTGTATATGTATACCAAAAAATTAAACCTCAAATCTCTATGTCGAAATGACAGAGATATCTAGAGACTAGTAGTAGTATCTATCTTGTCGGAAAGAGAACAGGCCTGTTCACTCCTCCGCGTACTCCTTCACCACGCTCCTCGGCTCGACATACTTGCCCAGCGGCTTATACTCGATATCGGGGTACCCGAAGGCCCCCGGCCCGCCAATCTCCAGCCCCTTGGCCGTCTCCGTCCATCGTGGCGAGCAAGTGATGCCCAGCACGGTGACCATGACGCCGTACCGGAACTCCGGCACGCCGAGGGCCCGACCGGACTGCGTGTCCAGGACGGAGATCAAGTCAGGCACGGTCGCGACGTACGTCTCGGTCCCGTCGTCGGCGATGTGCTTCGCGTAGATGTTCTCGTTCTTGAACGGGATCTTGAGCACGCCACCGGTCGCGACCGCCGGGGTGGCCTTCGCCACGTCGGTATCTTCCTGCTCGCTGCTCTGGACCTGCTGGATGGTGATCTCGCCGTACGAGTGGCCCTTGAAGAGCCTCCGCTCGACGGCGACGATCTTGCCGCGGAAGAGGATTTTCGCGGCCTCGGGCCCGCCGCACTCGTCGATCATCTGCTCGGCGACGGTGCTGACGGTGTTGGTGGCCTGGGCGCGGGCGATGCAGCGGCCGATGCGCCACGCGAGCGAGATGGTGTTAAGCACGCTGTAGTTGATGACGGCGTGCTTGTTGGTTGGTTTGGCGGCCATGCCGACGCGGGAGCCCATCTCCGCGCAGGAGGCGCGCAGCGCGCGGTCGACGATCTCGTCGTTTGTCGTCTTGGTCATGAGGATGGTTTTGCCGTCGCCGGAGGCGATGGCGCAGGGCACAAGGGCGCCAGTCTCGTAGGCGCAGAGCGTCGTTTGCCAGTACGTTGGGTATGCGCGGCCTGACATTCGGAACTTGTTAGCTTCTTACTCCAATCTGTAGATAGGGCAGAAGACAATCGGTTGATGAGAGAATTCATACCCATAAAGTCAGCGTCGACGGTGGGACAATTCTGGTTTTTCGACGAGCCGAGCGCCAGCCCCTGCAGCCCGTTCGCGCCGCCGATTTCCAGATCCATGAATGCATCGATCTTCTTATGGCCAAGATATTCCATCAGGTCGACGACGGCCTGCTCGGTCTCGTCGTTGGCAAGCCGCTCGACGGAGACGGCCGGCGAGCCCATGTGGCCGCCCCCTGGATAAAGCATTAGCTGCGTAGATAACGTCACTGGAAGATTTATAACTAACAATAGACAATGGCGTCGTCCTTCAAGGAAGATGCGTCGATGACGCGGATGGTATGTCCCTCGCGGATCTGGTCCCTGATCCTGATATATTCACCGAACGGAGAGCCTCCGCCGGCACACCCCAGGACATAGCATCCGTCTGCAAGCCAGGCGAGATCTACCTCTGAGATAATCCATTCGTGGACGCCCGTTTCGGGGTTCTTCACGACCTTTGGGCGGTATGTTTCAATATCGACGGCGGGTCCTTGATCTTCTTCCTCTACGGCCTGTTCTTTCTCGCCTTCTGCTGCGTAGATCTCGTCATCTCCTTCCTCTTCATCATCCGCTGCAGTACCGTTTGTCAACGGCAAGCCGCCAGGTGAGAGCTCTCCGACAGCTCTGGCAATAACTCTCATTTGATTCGCCACATACTGGAGAGGGATGGCATCGACCTCTGCAACATAGACCGTCTTACGCAGAGCTCCGGCAGCGACGGCGCGTTCAATTGCGGTCGCTTTGGCTTCCTCTATTATCTGGGCGGCCGACTTCTCTGCCGTGTTCTGGATTGAGTCGACAGTGCCTCCAACCTTGGATATAGCAGCACCGACCGCATTTGCGACTGAATGGAACGGAGGACAGATAACCTTGGATACCCCTTCTAGTTCCGTCGGGGCAATGATAGAGCCGCCACCGACAAGGAGTACGGGGAGAGGTGCTGGAGACGTTTTCATTATGTCTATCACGCGTTCCATCATGATCTTCATCTTTGCTTGAGCACGGGAAACTGTCTCCTTGCTCAAGTGACTGACCAATTCTGGATTTCCGACCTTCTCTCCAGCTGCGACAGCGATGTCTGTGGCGGTGAGTGTGTCTCCTCCAAACACGGTTGCTTTGGAATCCAAGTAGTGGCCGACAGAGTCTGGCCCGACGGTGACTTTGTCTCCGTCAAGGCGGACGATCGAGCCACCACCGAGACCGATAGATTCAATATGTGGCATGCCAAAATTAATCCTCACCCCTGCAACGGTGACGTAGGCAGATGCCTGGCGGGGGAATCCAGAGGGCAGCAGAACACCTACATCGGTGGTTGTTCCTCCTATGTCAACAACAATAGTGGCTGTGCGCTCCTTGCCTTCCTCGGATCCTTGCAATCCAAGATAGGCAGCTCCGCGCATGGAGTTCGTCGGACCCGAGGAAAATGTGCGAATGGGCAGTCGAGCAGCAGCAGGAGCATCGATAAGGGTTCCGTCATTCTGGGTCAAGTAGAGCGCGCACTTCAGATTCAGCCGCTTCATGGCCGCTCTGAAGCCGCGGATCGTACGCCGCGCAAACTTCAGAATGGACGCATTGAGGATGGATGCGTTCTCGCGCTCCAGGAAACCAATCTGCGATACTTCCGAAGAGCACACCACATCCACGCCCGGCAGTTCGCGGAGGACGATCTTGCGAACCTGGTCCTCCTGGTGGAAGTGCTCGTCAATCGGCGAGAACACGCCCGAGATGACAACCGCATCGATTCCCTTCTCTTTAATGATGGCGCACTGTTTCACGACCTGCTCCTCTACGATGGGAGCTTCCTGGGATCCGTCGATATGCAGACCGCCGTCGACGTACCCGTAGTGGCCATTCATGATCTTCTTCAGGGCGGGCGGGAAGTCCGAGAAAGGGGGGACTTCCTTCGTGAATGATTTTGAGAGGCGGATAATGGCGACTTTCGAAAGCCTGCGCGCATCGTGTTCGACGATCGCGTTGATGAAGTGTGTCGTACCAATTGTGAGGCAGGCTATCTGGTCTGGAGGTATCTGCGATTGCTCCAAGACGCTTCTCACCGCGGTCTCAATCCCATCGGTAACGTTTGGACTTGTGGTCGGTGTTTTCTTCAGGGCGACTACCCCTCGTTTGGGAGAGTTGGAGGCACGAGGGTCGAGGATGACGGCGTCGGTGTTCGTCCCACCGACGTCCACCCCTATGCGATAGAAGCCGGACGGCGCCATTGCTCCTGAATTGAAAGCCTGGAGCTGATCGAGAATAACACGATCTACAGACCGTGTCCAACAAGCTTCAAAATGTGTCAAGCAACGTGTTAACACTGTTAATTTATCCTGGACTGTGTTTGTCCATGCTAGTCGAGATCGATTCCGGAGTGCATTTCGGGCAGGATGATTTCCGGTCCCTCATCTTTCCCCGATAACGAGAGCTCTAGCCTCAAAGTGGAGCGCGATAATCTCCGACAGTCATCGGTATCGGACTCTCTGTCCATCTATTCGCGGGGTGTGCGAAGTAGTCAGTACTCCGTAGTAGTTCCCGCCAGCAGCAGGAACAGGGGTTCGATTGCGACGATTCGAACACCCGGCCACTTGGCCGAACCGTCTCCAAAGAACTGTCTGGGCAGTGATCGGCCAAGTTCAGCCTTGCAGCGATAGGATGGTCAAACGGCCGTGCAAGTTGTTGCAGCACCCACGAGGTTCGCATGTGGTATTTAGTGGCGCTGTCCGTTGTCCACCAATGACGGCGTGGTTTGTCCGACGGATCTAAGCCGAAGTCCGTGTTTGGAATGTCTCTTATCTTGCCGGACCTCTTCAGCAATAACGGCCTGGATTGGCATCATCAATAGTAAATTTGGCAATCGGTATGTGACACGGCAGTGTCATAGTACCGCCGGACAGCTTCCGCTGCGGTGGGACTTGAAAGTTGAGGGGGATGGGTTAAGAGCTGCAGGAGAAACCGCATATTGTCTAGCAAATAGTATTCAGCGGTCGCGAATAATTTTCCGAAGCCAGCGGATCATGGACATAACCTGTCAAAAAAAAATAATTTAATAAAAAGATCTTTAAGCAAGAACTTAGGAAGATCTGATAATTGAAGAAGGCAAAAAGAACACCCCCACTGGGACTCGAACCCAGAATCTCCTGATTAGAAGTCAGGCGCGATAACCATTTCGCTATGAGGGCCTGTGCGCTACCGGGGCGTCGCCTCTTTGGCCACTAGAGGCAGAGCACGTGACCGACCTCACCCCCCAAAAGCGGCCAGAGACCGCAGGACATGAGCTGGACCACGAGATCGAGAAAGAGTTGCAGACAGGCTGACAGAGCCTTAACGGAAGTGCGGCCTGGCCGTTCTCTGAATGCAACAGACCACTCACTCGATCTCGGGTTTCTCGTGTCTTCACGCATCATGATGCTCTAGTGAGCGGCACGGAGAAGCGGGAGTGAGAATGGAGAGCGAGGGAGGCGTTGGAGGACCGGCGCCACGGAAAGTGGCCAGATCACCTGACTCCCCGGCTCATGGCGTTAAAGCGGGAGTGTCCCGATGAGGAAGGTCCCGAGGGTGCGGATCTTGTCCGATATCTTCGGATGATATCTCCATGACCTGCCACAACGGTGCAAGTTCCTCGCTGGTATGAGCTGGACATCGCGATCCTTGCCGCTCGCCTGTCAATCAACTTGGTCAAGCGTGGCAATGATCCCAAGACTTTACAGGAATCTAGACTGTTCAGTGGACTGAGCTGCCTCCATCCACCGGTAAGCTTCTAGAGATTGTATATCTCCGAAACACGCTGACGGACGTCCAGGGACATCTCGAGCATGCGTCCTCGTGTGAGCCTTTCCGCGCCTTGCGGGGCAAGCCTGGACCTCGTCCGACACGGCTGGGATAGACTCCCCAGTCTCCTCTTATCATGCACGTACTAGCTTTCGCCGATCTCGGTTTATCACTGCCTGTCCCTCCATCAGCCATGGCAGGCTCAGCTTCCCCGTGCTGTTTGCCTTAAAGCAGAGCCGCTGCCACGCGGCAAGCCTGCATCTGGGGTGACGCGACAGGAGTCACATGTTCTGAACCCTAACCAAGATGCCCTTCTGGCGTTCCATCGTCGACTTCCTCGCTGTCCCGACGACGAAGGAGACCACTTCCTCCGTCTGGATCAACGATGATATCCGGCCCCTGCCGCCTTCCCGACGGACGTGGACCAAATATGCGTTCATCTCGTTCTGGGCCATCAACCAGATCTGCCTCAGCAACTGGCAGGTCGGCTCGTCGCTGGTCGCCGCAGGCCTGTCAGTCTGACAGACCGTCATTGCCGTCATCGTCGGCAAGATCCTGATCGCGACTGTCGCCATAGCCAATGGCTACGTCGGGGAGGAATAGCACATCGGTTTCCCCGTCTGGTCGAGAGTCGTCTGGGGGATGTACGGGGTGTACCTGGCGCTGCTCCAACGCATCCTGATGTCACTCGTGTGGTTTGCGGTCCAGTCCTGGACTGGCGGGCTCTGCGTGACCGCGGTGCTGTCATCCATCTTCTCCGGATTCCAGCACATGGAGAATACCTTCCCGGAGTCAGCTCACATGACCACGAAGCAATTCATAGGGTGGATCATCTACAACGTCCTCACCGTGCCGATGCTGTACCTGCCGCCTGACAAGATAAAGAGGCTACTCGCGGTCATGAATGCGATCTCCTTCTTCACCCTTCTGTCGATGCTGATCTGGGCGCTTTCCGCGGCCAATGGGGGAGGACCGCTCCTGTCGAAACCTTCCACCGTGAGCTCCTCCAGCGACCTTGGATGGTCCATTGTGGGCGGCATCACCTCTGTCATTGGCAGCATTGCGGTCGGTTTGACCAACCAGGCCGACTACTCTCGTTTTGCGCGCAGGCCAGGGGACCAGGTCTTCGGGCAATGGTTCTCGATCCTGCTGTTCGGCGCAATCATGCCATTCTTCGGTTGTCTCACCTCGTCCGCCGCCATGGGTATCTACGGCGAAGCGCTCTGAAACCCGCCGGACATCGCACTCAAGTGGCTCGACACGAACTACAACGCCAAGTCACGGGCCGCTGCCTTCTTCGCCGGCATCGGTCTGGTCGTCTGCCAGCTTGCCATAAACACGGTGGACAACGCCTTCTCCACAGGAATGGACCTGAGCGGTCTCCTGCCGCGATTCATCAACATCCGCCGCGGCTCATACATCGGCCTCGTCATCTCCATCGCCCTGTGTCCCTGGGAGCTGCTCGCCAGCGCCGGAACCTTCATCCAGGTGCTGTCCGCGTACTCCGTCTTCCTGGGCCCGATGTGCGGCTTGATGATCGCGGAGTACTGGGTAGTCCGGGTTCGAAAGGTCAGACTGACAGACCTCTACGACCCCCATCGGCAGGGCATATACTACTACTGGTACGGTATCAACTGGCGCGCCTTCGTGGCCTGGGTCGTCGGGTTCGCACCGCAGCTTCCCGGGTTCATCAATGCCATGAACCCTCGCACCACCGTGCTGGTAGGCTGCACGAGACTCTACTATCTGGCTTTCCCGCTGGGGTTCGCCATCAGCTTCCTCGTGTACGTTGCTTTGAACAGGATCTCGCCGCTAACAGGACTGGGCGAGTTCGATGATGTGGATTACTTCGGGACCTTCTCTGCTGATGAAGCCGCCAGGCTTGGGGTCATCCCGAGGGATGAGATCGAGGGTGTTGGAGTTCCCGGCGATTTGAAGCAGGCGAACAGCGAGGTACGGCCGAAATCGTGATGTCTGATGACGAAGGACGGAAATCTCGGTTCAGAAACATATACATTAGGGTCATTGTACTGTGGGACTTGTTTCCTAGAGTGATTTTAGTTGCTTACGGTGTGAATGCTCGGTTGGGACCTATCTATATCATTCCCTTTCTCTCATTGTAGATCATCCTCCACGGAATTACCTGCAACATGATATCTGCATTCCCTTTCTTAGTTGTAGAAACAATCCTTTCTTTTTTTTCCCCGCAGGCTTAATTAACTAATTGACGTTTGTAATCCTTTGATGCAATATATCTGTATGCACAATGCATCATAATTTGTCCAAATTCGAGTCCGTCGAGAGGCTCTAATTGGCGTTTTCCCTTGACTCTCTCGCTTCATCCATCAAGCTAGTTGTCTGTCTGTCTATATATCATATCCCTTGCGGTAGGTAGGTAGGTACATACTAGTGAGAAGATTCAGCACAAGCAAGCCATCTCACTCATCTCACAGAGCTCTCCATTCCCATTTTGATTTCCATTTTGCTTCTCCTTTTTTTCAGGATAAGAATGTTCTTTTGTACCTCAAGATTTTGTGCACCACAAGCGCAAGTCTTTCCCCATGGACTCTATCTGATCCATCTTCACGCTCCCTTTTTTCCTCTTCAGCTGGCTGGCTGACTGCTGATGAGTAAGCACGTACAGCTACAGGAATCTACCTGTATTCTTTTCGTTTCTTGGTTTTTCCGTCTTCTGTCTGTGATGGAAATGGAATAGGGTGGGAGATATTTGACGGAAGAGGGATCAGATCATGCAAAAGAAATACCAAAACGGCCTCTGCAGTGATGAGCAGGAAAGAAAGAAAAGGGAAAGAGGAAAGGAGGATATGACATTGTGTTGTAAGGTCTGTTTATTTATGTTTTATTTATTACTTTCAAATAGCTGCTCACAGTAATTAATTGATTGATATAAGCAAACGCTCAGACAATAATGACACGAAGCAGAGCACTATTTGTTTTGTGGCATCCCTCCTCTTTCTGGATTTTTTTTATCCCGAGGAATCAAAGTAACTAAATCATGCAAATGAAATAAATAGACGACCTACAGGATATAGATAGAACGTGTTTCTAAACTCTGAGAGAACAGACTGCATTTGGTTGCCCCTCATGGACTGCTATGCTGAGGAAAAAAAGTCAAGTAGTTCAGTGGGCTAGGGGATATTTCAGTGAAGTTAGACCTCGGGAAGAATATCATGCTAGTAAGCATATATTCCTTTGATATGGAGACGAAACAGCGACTCCCAAGACTTCCACCGCGGGGAGGGGGGGGGGGGGGGGGGGGGGGGGGGGGGGGGGGCTGACTGACGACACCGCGGCAATTTGCAGAAAAGAGGTAAAATCCATCTCTGTCACATGAGCTGAGGAAAACGTTATTCCCCTCTACGGAGTATGCTTCCAACCATGATGCCCGCCGGTGACCGTTGATTACCTATTTGGTCATAGTGCGCTCCGCTTAGGCAGTCTAGCGCGGTGTTCCCAGGTCATGTCACTCTGGCCTACTCCGTAGATAAACTTCGGGATCAGAGGAGACCTTGACTATGAGTTTTTTCATTAGGATTTGGGGAGCTGTCTCAGCTCTACTTAACTGAGGCTTCTGGTTCCGACGTCGCTGCTGGGATGATGATCTGCTGCATGTCATCGGCGCGGTTGCGGCTGCCACGCTGTGCGGCTGTGGAGGCGCGGGGAAGGCAGGGGAACGGCGGGCTTGTGCGCACGGGGCCGCGTGACGATGCGGTCACGTGAGTACCAGCTGCGCTAGCGCGCTTCGGGCACGGTGGAACCTTCCAGGAGCAACGTCAACTGCCGAGAAGGAGGACCTCGGAGGCGGCGGGACGCCGTGAGAAGCCCGAACCTCCTCTGTCTGCATCCCGAATATCCCAAGCGCGTCTCTGTCCAATAGATACGCAAAGACGAAAAGAGCTAGAGAAGCACCTGTGCGGTATGGGTCAGTCCAGAATCGCCTTTTGGCTTTTTTAGCAGGGCCAAGCGCCCAGGCAAGCTTTCCCAACGCATGGCCGAGGACCGCGGGAATTTGACGTTGCGGTCTGGACCTGGAGAATGATCGGCCGCGCTCCAGTGCCTTCCATTGTCTTACCCGGTAAGGCAATGACTTTCTGGGATTCATGACATTCTGACAGATCCGTCTGTGTCAGGGAAATGAAGCCGCGCCGATTCAAAACGCGGGCCGCGGCCCACGAAGCTTAGTTAGCCCCGATCAGAATTGGCAACAGAGTGCTGGGGGCGGTCCTGTAGGGGATACAATAATAGTCAAAACGACTCGATGGATTGATGCGTCATGTCCTCTTGATCGATGGACAGCTGCCCCTGAAGGGGTCTCTCTCTCTCTGCGTTCTTCCGTACGGAGTACTCGGTATGGAAATACGCTGCGGATTTTGCGCAGGCCCTTCCCTCCGATTACTATAATTATAACAACGCAAATGGCACAGGGAGATCCGTGTCTGTGCTGTCACTCTCTGGGTATCGACCGGAACCTTACGCATGACACCAGCAAATCGGCACCTGGCCCATTATCCCATAAGCTTTCATCCCCGTCTGCTATTGACAGTCCATCGATTTCTTTCCCATAGCTCCAGGACGTTGTGTGACCATCCTCGTGTACAATAATGAGGCGTCCATTGACCTGCCGTACTAAGTCTCAAAGTTCAGCTTTTTTATGGAGACCCTGGGACTCGGAAAACCGACACAGAATAGATTGTCTGAAGATCATAGGAGATCAACAGATTTTACGAACAGCAACGCGTAAGACGGTCTTCTTCTATTTTGCAGTGGACACTGGACGCTTCTGCTAAGCGAGAAAAATTCGATGTAGTTGGATGGTCTTTACAGCTGCGTGTGCGCAGAGCTAGCAAACACCCAACCCGGGAAATGGTCCTGTCACCTGGATGACCCCTCTAACCAAACCACCTGGGATTTGGACGCCTAACTACTACTACCCTTATGCGGAAACCAGCCCGGTTATATTACCATTAGCCCCTTTTAGCTGCACAGGATTACGATCAGTCGCGATCTGGTGGTTGCGCTCCCTGGTTGCGAGATCCTACATACCTAGTAATATCACTATATGCAACCGCACAAGTTTTCCACGACTGGCCACCACAGCCTTTGCATGAGAATTGTTAGTTGGTACCATTTACTTTTTTCTGCCTCAGCGCGACTTGGCATGCAGACTCAGCTTCAACAGTGCAGCCAAGACGATGCGACAGAGCCAAGAAGGAATGTTGTGACCTGCCAGGGGACCTCTCAGGCCCTGACCGTCCGAGCCCCGGTCCAGGAGTGAGCACCACCGTACGGAGCTCGAGGCCCTTGGAGATTGGAGCATTTCCAACCCCCGTACTGCACAGTGCGTTCTGCGTAGGCGGCCGTAGCTCCCCTAACGTACGGAGTATGTACATGCATCTCAGTGGATCTCCCGATCAGTCGCCGTGATCACTCAGCATGAAATAATCTGGGTTGCCCTTTTTTCACATGGCTATGCGCTGGCACCAACCAGTTTCTGGGGCAAAATAATATGTGTAGTAGGTATGAAACTAAACTTGATAGCCCGAGCGCTGCAACAGAGTGCTTCGATGGGGCCCGAGTTATGATCACGATGAGGATGATGATGTGAGATGTGGAAAGGGGAAATTACAAAGCGAAAAAGGGAGTCCTTCTCTGCTGTTATTTTTATGACAGAGCCGACACTAGTAAGACGGCTTCTACAGTTCCACCGCGCGGTATGAAACTGACCAGTCAGTCTGATATGAATGATAGCAGGTTCCCCCGACCCCTCACATAATAATAATACGCACAATGCGCAGAGAGATCCCGAAGACGATGCATTCTTTATGAAGGTCCCTCTGCAGGGTCGACGGGATTGGCAAGAAGGCTGCCAATTTCTTTGTCGGGCGCAAAGCACACCCGATCCGCAGCCATTTCCGTCGATCCGGAACGCAACCGGAGCGGAATTTTATTATTTTGAGGGATGTCAGGTGTTGAGAAATGTAGCAAATCTACAGGGTGAAAGGGGAGCATGTGTTCGATCCCTTCGAGGCTCCTGTCATCCGCGCCACCCAGATCTGGCAGACGAGCACTGACAGGCTGGTCCCCAAGGACCCGACACCGACAGACTGGCGCTGTGCTGCTCACTTGACGTTTGGCTTGCGCCTGTGCCTTTCTTCCGGGAGAACCAGCGACGATAGTATTACCCAGTGGACCGTGGATTGGGTGCCAACGCCGGCCTAGTCTGGATGAAGAACTGAGGTGCGGACCCTGGCTCGCCCACCGGTTCTTCCGAGGGCCAACTACCTCCTAGCGCTCTGTTGCAAAGTGCATGGGAGACAGGGATATCCACGGTCCGGCGGCGGCCAGTCGCGATCGATCGCAGTTGTTGGCTTTCCTGGTGCTTCTGCTCATCCAGAGACGCGATAGATCCCACGGCATGTTGGGAATACAGTAGTAGGACACACACACAGTGCTCGATTGCAACCATACGGTGCACCGTTTCGGGAAGGTTTCTATGAATCGCATCCACGCGGCAGTGGACCGGCTACGGATGGATATTCCGGACAAGCGTGTCATGACAGCCGAGACAGCTATCAGTCGGGGCAGCAGTCTGTCATAATAATAATAATAATCCAGTTCTACGCAGAGGCCCCGTCACCCCCAGGTCATCTCCGAACTGAAACCTGATACCGGCCATGGTCCCTAAATAATATCGCCCGGCCCCATAGACAGTCCGCCTTGGTCGAGTCTGGCAACGGAGGCGAGGCGCTCCAGACCTTGCTCGTATTCTGATCCCCGCGGCCAACCACGTCGACCCATGGGCCCCTGGTCCTTGCCTGCGGTGCCCGAGGCTCGCTCTGGCCCAGGAGCCTTTCTGTCTTTGTGATCGCGCTGCAGCAGCACGCAAGTCTGCAGGCTGTCGCCGGCGCCGGCCATCACCATCATCATCATCATCATGGCCATGCACGCCGTGCCCACCGAGTCTGTGCGTGCAGCAGCATCCCAAAAGGCTTTTTTCGTTCTCCTGGGGGGCGTCCGGCCACCGGCTGGCCACTGGCTGGCCAGAGCAGCGTCGCGGTGCTTGCTCCTGCGCTGGTGCGCTCCCTGGCCCGTCCAGCCAGCCGAGCGCCTAGTCCCCTCGATTTGGCGAGAAGAGACCCATCCAGCCTCTCCCGCCTCCCTAGAAGCGCCCGGCTGGGGCAGGGTCTGGGATGGCCTATCGACCCAGCGGGTGCTGAGATAAGTCTGGGTACGGAGCAGCATCCATGACCCTGGCCCACCGCGCGAAGCTCCCTGGGGCCTGGGTACAGTAGATGCTAGAATCGCATGGACGCGACGGAGAAAGAGATCGACGAGATCGGAGACGACCACAAGACCACTCGGGAATCCCCGTTATTATTATACTGTTAGTCTCCTGCGTTTTCTATTTTTTGCTCCGCTTTTCGTGTCGGACAGGCGACGGGGACCTTTATCATCGTGCCGCGAGCAAGCATCTCGTCCGCGACGCAAAGGAGCGCCTCGTCCAGACTCGAGACAAAGACGCAGGCAGCTCTGTGGACCGAGCAGAGCGCTGCATGAACAAGAAGAGAATTCTCTGCGATCTCCCAGCGGATCGCTAAGCTTATTCCCCTTCTCCACCAAGCAGGGGAACATATCAACATTTTTCCACGGCGTGGCGATCGTCGTCGACGCTTACTCCACATGCCCATCTATCAACACCAGCATCTCTAGATCCCAGGACGGACGAGACACAACTGGCCCTTGGCAGGCAGCCCAGCCATCCCGGCCACTCTATCTATCCACCGCGGAGGAGGCTCCCAGGGATCGCCTCAGCCGCCCGCGCGCGCCCTTCGCTCCCTGAGCCCTGTCAACCACGTTGCCGTTGATCCCTCCGTCGCGACAAGAGCCGGTCGAATCACTCGAGTCGCGGCCGGCGCCAGTCCCGTCGCCAGTGTTTTGTGCCAGCCGGACGGCGCCCCCCCCGCGCTGGCCAGACCACAGCTGCACGATCGTGGAGCCACGCCCGCCCGTCTGGTACATCTTCTCCATCTTCCTTGTGGTACGACTTCTTCCCTACACCTACCCAGCAGTCTGGGTGTTGGGTCCTGACGCCGTCGCTGCTGCGAGGTCTGCGAGCTCAGCTCCAACATCGGACATCCACCGTCGCGCGCGCCCTCGCACCAGCACTTGACGAGCTTCCAGCCTCGGTGAGTCGGTGACTCGTCTTTCTTTCACGGATCCAGCAGATGATGCGGTCCACGGTCCGGGAACAAAGGGCTACGTTTCTGCGATCGTGATCTTTCTCCTCGTCGCCAGCGCCCTTTTTGCTGAAGACATCATTGATTCGCCCCTCGTCTTTCATTCTTGCGATAGGACCTATTTCGTGGGCTGACCGTGTTGAGGATCGCCATTCCCTCCTCTCCTCTCCTCTCCCACATCTCTCGCTCGGACCACTGGCTTTTTCGATCATTTCCAGTCGCGGGGCGCTTGCTTCCTGGATCGCCACATAGGAAACCGCTTAACTGCACAGATCATCTTCCGCGTCGCCCCTCCTGGATCCTTCACGCGTTCCCGGCGGTCGATATTGGGCGTTTGGAGCCAGCAGCGCGTCGTTTCCACCGGGGAGTCTGCCCCCAACGACCCTCCCGACTCCGCCAGCGACAGGAACGGACGTCTTTCGACCGCCAGGGCAGTCAAGAGATCCTCCCGGCAACCTGGCGGCCATCGCGATCCCCCAACCCACTATGGGTACGGCGCTTGATGCGCTGACAGCGTCTCAGCCGTTGACGTCTCGAAGGCCAGCCGCACCCAGTCTACCCAGCTTCGAGCTGCCTCCTCCGTCCCATCTTCAACTGGCGAACGCGAATCAGAAGTATCCTCCGCAGTCGAGCATACCACCTCCTCCTCCGCAGAACGCCAGTGTTGGCAACCTTCTGACGCCGACTTCGAATCACTCGGGGGACGGGCCCGGCTCTCTGCAGTCAGCATCAGCGTCAGGCGCAGCATCTGCGGCGCAGGATATACCTTCGTATTCCTCCAGCTACTGGCAGAACCAGAATTCATACGGATACGGCTCCGGGTCAGCTCCACCTCAGCCCTGGAACCAGGGCGTCAATGCCCTCTTCCCTCCACGCAGCGGATTCTCACCTTCGCTGGGACCTCTCGTGCGAAATACGACATCCCCGACGGCTACGGAAGGGATGTCACAGCCGTATGACATGAACCAGCTACCGCCGTTTCAGCAGCCGCTCCCAGTTTCGTCTCCCAACGTGCCCACACCTACAGGGCAGCAGCAGCAGCAGCAGACAATGGCTCATACGATGATGAGCCCACAGGGCGCCCAGCCCAGTACTGCGCCGCCGCCTCCTCAGCAGTTTAGCACTGGAGATCCGTACAGCTCCTCCAAGTCGTCCTCTACGCCGCTCTACCCTGGGCCGCAGCAAACCACGACCCCTAATCAGGGCGGTTACGCTCCTCCATATGGCGGGCCATCGCCAGTTCCACAAGGCGGATTAGCTCTCCAACCTCCTGCATCGAGACTGCCCCCGGGCACGACTCCGACACCATCCGCACAACCGCCGCCTTTCGGCTACAACCGTCCCCCGTGGCCTTCATATTCACTGCCTGCGATGAGCGGGCCCGTCATGACGAACGTACATAGTCCCAACAGCCAGATGTCGCTCATGGGAAGCATGCAACCGGGGATTCTACCCGGCTTCAACAGTGGCCATGTCGCCAGCATGCAACATATGTATGGCGGACACCCAGCCCCAGCACATGGGCAGCCAGGCCCACCGAACGACCGCCCGTTCAAGTGCGACCAATGCCCCCAGAGCTTCAATCGGAATCATGACCTGAAGCGGCACAAGCGGATCCATCTATCGGTCAAGCCATACCCATGCAGTCACTGTGAGAAGAGCTTCTCGCGGAAGGATGCGCTGAAGGTGAACTAGCCCCGAGTCATGCTTCTGAGAAAATGTACCTGTCCAGTTTGAAACTGACCCGTGTTTCTACTTATAGAGACATATTCTCGTAAAGGGGTGTGGTAAAGATACGTCTACGTCTACGGATGGGGGTAACACAAACACTGCCAGTTCCGCTACGTCGGCTTCGACGACAGGTGCCAAGGACGATGATTCGACCGTTAGGTCCACAACGACGAAGAGCGATTCGCATAGTGAAAAGGAGAGTCCGGTGGTGAATGGGCATTGATTGGGAAGTTTAGTCTTTTTACTCGCGATCCAGCGGCATATCTGGGGACTTTATTTTTTCTCCTTCCCGAGTTTCTCTTCGGGATGTCCTCTCGGTTGCGGTCTTATTTTTTTTTCTACTTCGTTTCCCCCCTTTTCTTTTTCTTTTCTTCTCTTTTTTCCCGCTTGCCCTTCCTCCCCCTGTGTGTATGTACGTATGTCTGTGTGTTGGGATTGATGACGACCTGATCTGATCTGTCTGAAAGCACGTCCATTCTCTGTGTTACGGCTTGGCTGAATCCGGGAAATGGGGTAAAATGTCAAAGAGTTTATTTATCATACACTGTATTGCACGGCGCGGGGTTTTTTGTCTGCCTTTTTTACTGTTTTCTTTTCTTTATGCCGTTTTTGGTTGTCTGTTTGTTTATTTGTTTGTTTTCCACCACTACTACTACCACCGCCGCTGCTGCTCTGGGTAATGTGTGAAGTCTTCTTTTTACCCTGGTCGTTTCATACGACTTAATCTGAAAGCGAGTGAAAGCGAAAATCTTTTCTTTTTTTTCTTTCTTTCTCTGAAGATCCCGTTTTCTCCTCCTTCTTCATCGATCAAAACCCCCTGTTGTTCTCTCTATCAGTCATGCTTACAGCACCTGCTTACTTGCTTACTGTGTCTGTATTATTCTGTTTGTAGCATGTGAAAATGTGTGTTCTGTTTGTTTGTACCCTGTTCCCGTGTCTTCCTCCTGTTTTCTGCTCCTGGCGTGTGTCTGTCTCTCATCTTGTATGTGTGATATTGTGCGTGTCATTATCATAATACTATACTACATACATTATGAGCCATGGATCCCCTGTTCCTGTCGGGTGTATCTAATTTACTGCTCTGCTGCTGCTGCTGCTAGGCATGGCAGAGTACGCTTCATCCATGCTTTATCGTGGGGGATCCAGTTCCGGTTCCGGATAATGTTACTATTACTATGACTATCACTATGTACTCATGTATGAGTATGTCTTCATGAAGAGGAGAAAGAATGTGAATGTCATATGAAGGGTTATATCTATTTAGCTATGAATATGAGTATGAATGGAGTAGAGTATAAATGTTGGGGATCTTTATTTGTTTTTTTTTCGCTCTTGAACGATGCTATGTAGACAGGGAGAGGGCTTTTGCTTTTCTCTTTTCTAGTCGGTGTTGATACAAAAATCCTTTTACATGCCGAGTCTGTATGGCATCGAAAACCAAAACAAAGCTGAGTATCAAGAACGCTGTCTGTCTACACCCTATCGTTCTCGAAAGATCTATAAATCTATCCATATCCATCACCTATCTATGCATAGTAAGCAGTTTTCCTAACCAACCAACCAACCAACCAACCTAATCCCAAACCCTATCCCAATCCCAATTCCATCTCTCGAATATCAACCTCTATCAATCAAAACAGCACAAACTGCTCAAACACCGCAACCCCCTCGTAAACCTCCTCCCCTCCTGCTCCGTCTCCTGAATCAATACCCCCCGTCACCGTCCCCGCCCACCGCGTATACGATTCGCCATCGCCAGCGATCTCCGCTGTGGCTGTCACGTTGATGCTCAATACACCACCTTCTCCTCCACCACCAGCAGCCGCAGCTCCATTTCCAAGGTTAAAGAAAGTGACGTGGAACCCCTCGGGCTTCCCGTCGCCGCGACGAGGCGGGTACCGAACCTCCGCGCCGCCTGTGCCTGTCGGACGGACGCGCAGCCGGGCAGGATCGCAGCTGGAGAGGAGGATCGTTGTACCGTCGTTGCGGGCGACGTAGCCGGAGACGTAGTTTGTAACATTATTATTATTGTTGGGGTTAGGTGTAGGAGGAATCAGGTCGAACCAGACGAGCGAGTACGGCCCCAGGCGGGCGTGGCCCCAGTACCAGCTGCCGACAGAGAGGGGGAAGGGTTGGTCGGACCAGTTCTATAGCCATTCGGATATGGTTAGTTAGGTACTTTGGATGAGCGTTCAACACCTTGTGTAAGGCCGGTGGATACTTAGGTAGGTACCGAATCGAGAGGTACCATATATGTACTGTTGTACTGTACAAAGTACTGTACCTAATGTGTACTGTACAACATCCGGATAATGTCTGAAAACAGGGAGAAGAAAAGAAAAAAAGAAAAGAAACGGGAAGAAAGCATACCTGATCATGATACCCAACTCCCCCCGTGATCTTGAGCGGCGTGCCCTGGATGGTGAAGTCCACGCTGGCCGTCGCGTCCGGGACAGCGTTGGCCCAGCCGATATGCGGTGCGACCTGCAGCGTCTGCTTGCCGCCGCCGCCGGCGCTTGCGGGGGCGCAGGGGTAGTGTGCTGGTGCCACCTGAGGATGTCATGTCATTATTCCATGTTAGTTAGGTATTGTTGGTTGGGTGGGAGGTAGTACAGGGGTGGGCGGGATTGGTGCTGTTTCAACTGACTGATTGGTTGATTGGATGCAATTATTGGATGTGATGTTGTTAAATAAATAAATCTCCGAGTGGGATGTACATGTGCATGATGTGCCTTTGTGCACTGTACCTCCGAAGGTAGGTAAGTAGGTAGGGCATGTACAACATGTGTAGGTATATATTTTTGGAAACCATATCATGCAGACACGTATGTATCACGTATAAAAATTAACAGGAAAGGAGAAAGAGGAGAGAGAGAACATACCGAACCCAACTCCATCCTCCCGGACACATCCATCTCCCTCGACTCGATTCGCACCTCGTACCGCGACATATCCCCCGCCCCCTCCCAGCTGAACCCTGTCGGGTCCCAGTCCCCTTTACTCCCGTCCCCCGACGTCACGACCGTGGCGATCTCGGCCGTCACGTACTCTGCGAAGACGGTCCCGTTGGGGAACGACGCCCACAGGTACGCCGTAAGCACCTTGCCCTCCGGCGACGGCGCCAGGTAGGGGAACGCGTCCGACGAGGCCGCGAAGAGCGTCACGACCAGCGAAACCCGCGGGTCGGTGCTGTCCACGGCGTCAAAGTACCACCAGTCGAAGACGGAGGCGTTGACGATGTCGATCTTGGGCCCGTCGAGGCCGTACGGCGGGAGGATGGGCGGGAGAAGGGAGGAGTCGGATTCGAATTGCACGTGGCTGGGCAGGTTCTGGGCCGTGGCGGGGAAGATGGTGATGGGTTGGGAGGCGGTTTGGTTCTTCTGGAGGGGGGTTGCGTGCGTTGTGCTGGTGGTGAGGAGTTCTGTAAAGAGGAGGAGGGGGAAGATGGTGGTTGCTGAGGGCATCATGCTGTGGAGAAAGAGGAAGGGGTTCATCGTCTTTTTTTCCTTTCCCCCTTCTTTTGCTGCTGTCAGGTAAAGTACCTATCCTGATAATATAGAAGCAGGTAGGACCTAGCAGCACTGAAATAGAAAAGATATGGAGATGAGACACGGTTTCAGACAAAGAGAGAGGTGTCAGTATCGGACAAGACAAGGGAAACGCGTGAGAGAAAGAGTGTTTGAGAAACAAGAAAAGAACAAAAACAAGAACATCACATAGCAACGCCTTATAACATGTGTTCCGACGTCCAGCGGCAGTCTTCCGTCTTTATGCCACGTGAGAGATGGTTCAGAGATTGTAATGGGCGGGGAGCATCTTCATAGCTGCCTACCTGGGAGGATTTGTCCTGAGATTTGTCACTCACTTGACGGTCTACAACAAAGGGATGGAAGTTCCTTTTGTTATTCAGACTAGGTACTGTACTTGGCAATTGCTCGGCAATATATATATAGCCAGTCACTAGGTGACAAATTAGAGATGTCAATTGAGGTCTCAAGCACAGCCCACAGTGTCACCTGCTGCCTGCTGTCCAACATTGAGTTCAGCAAACCTGGCCGAGAGCATCTTGGGGCGCCAATGGCAAAAGTCAAGCCTGAAAAATGCATTGCGAGAGCTGAAATCTGGGTGCTTAAATTGGGCAGATAGGGCATCCAGCAGGCCAGTCTCGAATTAGAATGGTGCTGGTTAGTAAAAGCTCTCCTGCACCAAGACATCTCATCTCTTTGTATACCAAGGTGAGCTTCTGCGTCTAGGACTAGAGACCCTCCGGGGTTGTGCTACGTGTCGTCCATGAGTTGGCTGGACTGTCAATCTGTACCTCTGCCAATCCTAAAAGGCTCCCTAGGAAGACTGGACATTCATTATACCCCTGTTATCAATATTTTCGGTTGTATACTAACCATTCTTTTTTAATCCTTATCTTGCCCAGCCTCAGTACTTCTAGGAGGTCTTCATGGAATTGAACCTTGATGACTTTGTCATACAAGTCGACGCTTTCGCTGGTTTCCATGTTCATTGTTGCTACTGCTGTGAGAGACGGTCCATGCTTATTATCACGCTATTCTATGTATGATTCTTGAGATCTGCAGGATTCCATGTGATCATCCTTGAACCTTCAGTTGAGCAAGCTTTGACAGAAATGATCTGCTGATACTTTATACGCATGCTATCTCTGACGTAATAAAAGGATTTCATTTAAATTTCTAACTTTCAGGATTTATTGAGACTAAGCAAATAGAGTGCCAGGTAGGTCTAGTGTACGTGAGAAAAAAAAAGCTGTTTAAATGCAAACTACTGGGAAGAAATGCGTCAAGTGATATCTTTCTTCTAAAGAGGGGAAAAAAATACGTAGTACGCACCCTCCTATCTCTGCAAATGCTCTAATAGAAGACCTCAACATAACTGGTCTTGCCACAACTGTTTGAGCTTCACATTAACGTAATCCACCACCGAGCGGCGCACACCACCGAGCGGCGCAAAGATTCTAGCAGAACGCAATGCCGCAATGCCGCAAATTCTATTAGGAATCTATCCACAAATGAATATGATAATGATGCTATATACTAGGTAGGCCTATTTACTAGGGCATTGAGTCCTAATATGACCAATCAGATGGCAGTTACTGCACCGTGGTGGTGCTCGTTTCTTCCGCTCCTGCAATTCCCCCTCTAATGCTTGCTCAGCTTCTTGAGCAAGCTGCTGGCCTTGAGCACCTGTTAGAATGCCTCCTGAAGCAATAAAGGATCTAGGGGCTTCTCTCTTTCGCTTTTGATGCTGATTAGCAGCATGAAGCTCTTCCATCTGCTGCCGAAGCATGAGGACTTCATGCATAGTAGATTCGCATGCCTTTGCCAGCTGACCAATTGCTTGATTTGGAGGGCTTTGAGAATGACGGTCAATAAGCTCCTTGATAAGTTGCATCTGCTTTTGCACCTCTGCAGTAGAATGAGGAGTCTTTGCAACCCAGGGGCCATGAGAAGAAGAAGGTGGAGTAATCTTTTTAGACTGAATATTGAGCATATCTAGCACGCGCTGTGGATTGAATGGCACTAGGCCTGTTGCTGCAAATCCACTCTTTATATTGGCTGCTGAAAGTGCTTTTTGTGAAGACTGATATAGCAATAAGAAGCCTTGCTTATCAATATGATTGATGCCAAGATGCATGCTCTTCTGAACCTGCTGCCCATAGGCCTGCTTTAGGGGAGCAAAGCAAGAGACATCAAGAGGCTGTAGGCGATGGGATGAATGTGCCGGCATATAGAGAGGAATGATTTGATGATTCTTGCAGAAGAAGTCAAAATCTGCTGTAGCATGACTGCCATGGCCATCCAGAATAAGAAGGCGATATCTCCCTATTGTACGTGCTGCTGTATGCCTCTCAAAGACCTCTTTTAGCTATAGCAAGCCCAGCTCATCATTGGTCCACCCATTGTCACTTAGGCCTATTGTCCAGTCATGAGGCAGATCTTGATACCATGTAGATTGGTGGACCTTGCCAGCAAAGATGATCATAGGGGGTAGGGCCCAGCCTGTAGTATTGACTGATTCAATAGCTGTCACCCATTCACGATTCCCAGGCTGTATAGCTCGCACACAGCTTGTAGAATGGTGAGATCCAGTGATAACTTTTGCTGTAGATGCCACACCCATTTGAAAGCCTGTTTCATCACAATTGTAGATATCCTGTTCAAGAATACCATATTTTGCTACAGTATTTTGAACAAGATTGAACCAATTCTTGATAATATCTGGATTCTCACATTGTGCTCGTTGATAATCATACTTGCGATTGTATTTTGATGCAAGATCATTATGCCGCTTGATAAATTGGGTCACCCAATTTGGACCAATTGATGCAGTATTGCCTTTGCGATCAGATAGTAATAGATCTGCCATTCTGCATACAGTGGCATGAGATGGTGGTAGACCTCACTTGTCCATATCAAGAATCCACTTTTTGAGTGAATATTCTTCTGATTTTGTGAGCTTTTGACTATTTGGCATGGTATCTGAACGTGCTGTTCTGCCGCGAAGCCGATACTGGAGGGTCCATGGAGGCACATCAAATGCTGTTGCTGCTGCTGCTTTGCTCCGAAACTGCCCATTCTGATAGGCCTTTATAGCTAATAGAAGACGATCTTCTTGATTAACTGCAGAATCTGATGATTTTGGTGGCATATTGGGTGGTTGAATAGGGGAAGATGGATAGGGGGGAAACTCGGAACTTTTGCGCCGCTCGGTGGTGTGCGCCGCTCGGTGGTGGATTACGTTAGCTACAGTGGAGTTGCGGTAACAATCGAGATCGTCAAACAGGCAGAAATAGAGTTATATGTTTTGAGATAACAATAAGCAAGGATAGTGCTTATCAGGTAGTGGTCGTATTCCTCTCAGTAGAGTGTGCCCGAGACTCACATTTCCTAAACCGTGCTTCAATATTATTCCTGTCGATCGCTTGCAATTGACCTATGTTTTAATGTCTAGGGTGATGAAAGGCTTCTGCAGGGCGAGTTAGATGCCATCCTTCAACTCATTATCCGAACTAGCAAACAATTAGACACCGGTTCCAAGATATAAATATGCCACTTCGTTGCCTAAAAATTAGGTCCTACAGACAAACAGACATCCCGCATTGTGTCGGATGATAAGGGATTGAAGCGGCCAGCTCAGGAAACAAAGCATGCAGCCAATGATGAAGAGGTAAACAGGAAGTATAAAAAGCCTCTCTGCGGGTTTCCGATGTTTGCTTCTGAGAAACACGCGATAGATATATCTAAGGCTTCAGTTGACGCTTCGAACGTGATTCCAAAATCCCCTTCGGAAGAGTCTAGTACAAATGAGAAAGATATTATGACTAAACGCGTCATGAATCGTTGGGGTCATCCTCTGGCGGCAATGGAAATTGGTAGCGATCCAATGCCAACATCTCCTCCACGGGTGGTCCATTCAGAAACCCAAGTCAAGCATTGCCTGATGCGACCCTTTGGAGTATTATATACGGATCAAGGGACATCTTAGATTGAGCAGGATGATAAGGAGCATCGCCTTTTTTTTTGTCTTGACTAGAAAATGATTACCAAAAAAAGAGCGACCAGATACCTCTAGTCGCCAAACACTGCTTCATCTACCTCCAAACCGACGAAATATCAATCATCAGGATGGCCACGACGCTTCATGAAGTACCTAGCTAAAAAGAAGTTCGAGCAGCTCTTTACTGCGAAGCTTACCAATATGGGCCTCATGGATGAGTTAGGTCCCCAGCCTCGACAGAAGTAGATGGGACCAACCGGAACAAGAGTATGGGCTGAAGCACACTTGAATAGGCTTTTCTTGAGCCTTCCGGTCCCCCAGCTGGATTAGATCTTCCGACGGGAATATGTGACCTTTCTCGGTTTTAAACCGAACACATGCATAAGTCCTCGAAAGTCGTGCCACTGCCAACTTTGTAGGGAGGGTGTATGCAACGGCATATATAACTACTGCTGATACCTTTTCGACGAATGATCGGGAACTTGTGTCTAATATCTGCTGTATACAGAACATGAATTAGATGCTTACGGCTCAAGGAAGACAGGACTCCAACACAGATTGGACCCCTGAGTCCACCTATATCTTGCTGAAACAAACCCTCCTCAAAATCTAAGTGGTGGAAAACGGACGCGTGTATCAAAGATGACAGACCGACTTTGTGCCATAGTCTCCTGACCTGGTACTATTATATACCAGATCCTTTTCACAAGGAAAAGAACGAAAATATCGAGCAAGAACGATACAGATATCAATCATCTGTAACGGCCACACTAACAGGAACAGCTATCCGTTTTGGCGCTATCTGATTCGAATCGATTTGAAAGTCGGTTCAGCCATGATTTAACCAAGATCGGATGTTCTGAATAGTATTCTGGATGTTTCTCAAAAGAGCTCAATTTGCTTGGTTGATGCTTATATATAAGGGATTGGTGCAAGAATCTGCTGAGATGATCGGGTGGACAGCTCAGAGAAGCTGTGTTTTACTTTGAGGATGCTCTAACTGTTGTGACATATACCAAAGTCATCAACAGACAACTCCAGCCCAGGGAGTAGGAGTGCTATTCAACTGGATTGACGCAATTAGTACTCGCGAGGACTTGATTGAATCCGTCTCACCAGTCAAGGGGGCGGATTGGATTCCTGGACCAGCTGTCGACACACAAAATAAATGCTATAATCGCCTCCTTGTCTCACAAGACCGACATGAGATATATCTAACATTTGCCAGATACAATCCACAGTATGTAGAATATCTGACAAAGAAGAAAGAAAAACGGGATGGGTTCCTTGTGATGGAAAGCTATGGACCATGGCATATCAACAACCATGAGAACATGAGGTATCTTGGCCAGGTGATTGTTACGTTGACTATGCTGGCCAGCGATGCAGCTTGACATTACCATTATTATACAAAAGGAGGAACTCATTGAATCTCCATTTCATATGGACCATCTATATATCACAGCTGTCAAGCGACATTTCCAGTGACGAACGCTATGGCCCTTGTCCATCAGGAACTTAGCGTCTCCAAAAGCCCGGCTGAAAATGGTCTCACGCTGCGGTCAGGAGGATTGACAGTGCTCGTCAATTTACCGAGTCTAATGCTCTTATCCGGCCATTTAATGCATCTCACCAAGAAAAGAACCACTCATACTGGTAATTTCGGAAGGTCAATACCTTGAAACTCATACAGATGTATGAACAAGTATGCTAGGACCGCTGACTCCAGGCATCACAATTTGGCTCGGCGATGGAGAAGTCCTGGATCGTGAACCTGGAAGTCACCATATTCTTGGAAAGGATCTGTGGTTTGGGCCGAGGAGTGTTTTCGGCGCTATCTCGTATAATTGCTTTACTTATTTGATTTGAAACTCAGGGGATTGCTCAGCAAATGATGCAGCTGAGTCAGCCATAGGTAATCTCTCGCGGCAAATAATTACCGGAAGTTGGCTTGAAAGAAATTATCCAAAGAAGCAACTTTACGAGGATTGTGCTCATGTGCGGTCCCAATGCACAGCCCAGTTTCATGAGCTACATTGCCACTGTTCATCGGTGACAGCAATATCGAAGAATACAGAGTACAGAGTGTTGCCTATTTCTGTATGTCATGGACCAGTTGCTGATGTGGAATAAATAAGGCAACGCGCCTGCAAGCAATGAAAGATTTCAATATATTTTATATGCAACATTCTATGATGCTAGATAAATTGGCAGAATTGCACTTATTTTGACCTCCAGAGTACCCTCTAAAGTGTATCTTGTGTGCCAAAGCTCAATCTTCGGAGCAAGATGGAATATATGAGTAGATTGCTCTAAACAAAAGCCCTCGTCGCTGTGGTATATTGTTAGGATACGCTCTGAAAACAGAATCTCTAGTCTATGATGTACATACACTGCGAAGCTGTATTCTTCTTGAATGATACCGAGAAAAGAAGATGGATTGTATGGTTAAGATTTCTGACTGGTCTATTTCTATCTACACATGTTGAGTATTTATATGCTGTTACATATGCACAGTACAAAACTCTATCTATGCCGTATATATCGCCTCTATAGTATTATACAGTACAGCTGGAGAACATTAGGTCATATGATTTTTTTTTCGTCTTCTTTCCCTTTCCTCTCCCCTTTGCGTTCTATGACCAAGCGGGTCTACAGCCTCAAGATCTTCCCATCCGCATCGGTCCCGCCCCGGAAATGATCCGCAATGACTCTCCCCTTTAGGATCGTCTCATCCACAACCCCCTCAACGTGCTTCGGCTCGATACGCCCGTACCAGATGCCCTTTCCGGCCAGCGGACTCAAAGCACCATCCGGACCCGTCAGGCCCGGCGGGATGTAGATGATCACGTTCCCGGCGTACTTGTGCCCACCGATATGGCTGATCAGACCGACATTCGCGTGGTTCGGCCCGTCGACCGTGCTTCCGTCCGGGTGCGTAGTAGAGGAGAACCCCCGCTCGCGCAGCACGCGCTGGAACTCGGCCTGCAGCACGGGACCCATGACGCCGCAGCGCATGTCGCGTCCGGCGTGGCCGCAGATCAGTATCGTGGGGGATTGTTTGATGTCAATTGCGTCGGGGAACTCGGACGCCAGTTCGGGGGACCGTGTCAGCTCCGCGCGGACAGACTCGGGGAGGGCGGAGTGCATGTCGTGCAGTTTGAGAGGGAGAAGGAAGGCGCGGATGAATTTTGAGAGGGAATCCTGGGGACCCTCTATGGTGGCGGAAATTGAGGGGAAGAATTTGAAGCTGGGGAAGAGGAAGGCGGAGGCAGTGCAGGGGGAGGAGGCTGCTGCGGAGGCGGCGGGGAAGGAGGAATTGGTAATCAGGACATTGTTGTACGGCTAATTACGCACGGGTCAGTTATTTTGGCTTTGTATTATAGTATCTTCGTATAGATATAATATTCTCGAGAAGTGAAAACTGGAGATCTGGCCAAATAGTATACATACATCAGCATATTTCCCACCTCTCCCCAGCAGCTTCTTGCACCCCCTTGACAGCGCACCCCACCCTGTTCCCTGCCCATCATCCTCGATACGACTCGTCCAGTCACTCTGGCCCGTGCAGATAAGAAGCTGCTGTGTATATGCGGCCATCGTTCCGTTGAGCGGCTGCGCGTAGTCAATTTCCAGGCCCTCGGGCATAGGCGGCGTCGGCGAACACGAACAGCTCGGTTCGGGGCAAGTCTGGGTGACGGGGAAAGGCGGAGGGACATCGAAAGGGCGGCGGGGAGCATCACAACGCGAGAAAGATATCGAGAAAGGTCGGATATATTGTGGTCGGCAGGTACTTTGGCTACTGCTGGGGAGCGACGCCCAGCAAGGGCTTCGTGCTCTCAACCGCAAGCGCATGATCGCGAGCAGAACGTTGAAGTGGTAAGACCTCCAGCTCCCCAATCCCAGGATGAGAAGCAACTGAACAAGTATATGGGAAGTGGGCGCATGAATCCTTTAAAGAATCGCAGCAACCTGGAGGTTCGTCCGAAAAGTCGCGATTCGGATCTCGGGGCTCGGAGATAACTTTCATCAATTATCAGCGTCGGCGAACCCGTGGTTGGCTCCCGCCGCGTCCCGCCCACTCGAGATGTTCTCCATGATCTCCTCGACTAATCATCATCGCCATGTTCATCGAACGGTCTAGTCTTCTCACTCCTTTGGCAGGCATGTCCGCAGGAGTAGCAAATCTGCCTGTCTGCATCAACTTGTTTCTTTTAGAAGGCTCGCTTGTTTTCATCCCGTTTGCGCGTTCATGATTGGCTCTTCCATGGAGTAACCCTAAGGGAGATCATCTGAAGCCGATGTGCAGTCACTACTTACTTACAGTCGAGCTGGAGACTGGGAGCATGTTATATTTCATACGGCAGCTGGACCTCAACTGCTGCTCAGCACACAGCTGCGCAGACTCTGTTCTCGCAATGATGATCGACGAAGGGGTCTACATACAAAACGTCCTATTCGTAGGGCAAGGGATAACCTGACTTTTGCAACCCTCCCTATCCTGGGATTCATCCGCATGGAGGAGGAATAAAATTTGTCCTCTTCAACAGGTTTGCGCATGCTGTGTGCTTCTCCCAGCAATTCCTATCCATGTCGATGTGATGTTGCTGATGTGGGGCCACGTGGATAAACGCCGGCTTCATGGCAGAAGGACCAGTGATCTATGAGATCGGGTTCTTGCATATCCACCGTCTGGGTAGCGGCAGGAGATGAAATCGTTTCTCGATACTAATGGGCCATCAGAGATGCCTGTTGAGGAGAACAGCCAGTGGCAGTGCAAGGCACTCTACCTCGTTTTTGAGGCGCATCTTGGCTAGTCTCTGCCTGCAAACTCCAGACTATGCCGTCGTTTGCCAGGTAGCCGCCTTGTCGATGTCTGCCTTGTCCTGCGCCGAGATGGAAGTCAAGAACACGGCTGGCTCTATCTCCCAAGGCTTTAAATTTCCGCTACATCCCTGTCACGGAGGGAACAAACTCACGTAGTTCTGCAGCTCCTTGCTCCTCTCTGAGAATACTCTGCGTGTGACATACTCCCTCTATCCAGTTCTTTTTTTTACTATTGAGACGTCCTACCAGCTGTATTGGCTTCTTCCAAGATGACTCAGGTAATGGAAATAGTCGGTAACCTCCGGGATCGCTTCGTCCAAGCAGCGGTTCTCCTTCAAATGCTGGACCCAGTGCGCGAAGAGTCTACCGAACTGCATACACTGGATCAGGACTTAGGTATATCTGGAATTGGGGCAGATCGTGAAAAGTTTCTAAAACGAAAGTTCCTCGACTCCTTTGCTCTGATTTGCTCCACCGAAAAGAATGGCGCGAGAGTCTCTGCAGCATGTCTCGAGGAAGGCTCACCACAGGGGACAGTTATTCGAGTTGCAAGCAATGAAGGGGTCACAGAACACACGTTGGGCGAACTTCGTGGGATTGTGGGTGTCTTGAACGCTGTTGCAGGCGACGGTACGCATCCTTCTGACCTTGCGCGTGTGTCGAATAAATGTGTGAACTGATATTCGCCAGCTTCTGCTGCTTCCTGCCAGCAGATCGAGATACTCTCTCGGATCATCAGGTTAGATTATCCTAAGATCCAGCATTACGTGAAGAAGTTGAGAGCCGAAGCCAAAGCTATTGGAGAGTATACTGCCATAATGGAGCCGAAAGCCGCCGACGACAACCCATATCTCCGAAAATCGCTCGAGTGGCTTATGCCATTCCTCCGTGCGATACAGGAGTTTCCAGAATCCCCAAAACATCACACATCGCAGGCAGGCATTGACCTGCTGAGAGCGGCACATGAAGGTAAACAATTTCTGGAAGCTACACGTTCTGGTAATCCTCCGCAGTTCCTTGGGTCCGAGTTATCAAGAAATTGGCCCGATACTTTGTTGCTTCCAAAGTCATGACAGTCTTCGCTTCCGAATTTCCCGCTCTGTTCAATCCAATGGTTGTCGAGTCGGTCAGGGCACCGCCGCGTATAGCATATTCCTCAAACCGGGAACTTCGGCCGTTGACCAGCGTCCTGAGAAGGACTGTCAGTATCGGTCGAGAGGAGTATTATCGCTCGCGTCTTGCTGCTGTCTGGAATACCAAAGATCCCGAGACTCATTTTCGACAAGCATGCTCCATTGACCTGGTGGCTCATGCGGAGTTGCAGCTTCTGAATTTCTATGACCACCGTCCATTCCTCAGACCCCACTTTCCCTACATTGGTGTAAGCAAGAAATCTTGCTATCTTTGCAGCATGTTCATCAGCATGCACCATGGAAAATTCACCTCGTTCTCCTGCCATAAAAAACTCTACGTGTCATGGATACCGCCCCCAACGGTCAATGACCGCGTCTACAGGCAATATAAGGAGATAGTAACTAAGCTAGCCAAACATATGGAGGACGCCGCGACGTATGATCTGGAACATCGATTGGGTCACAAGAGAGCAATTTTCCCGGCAGACTCGACGGCAGGCGTGTCTTCATCAGGACTGACCGGATTATGGCCCAGAGAGAATTCAAGTCAGCCATCTGCAGAATCACAGAAGACTACTGCAATGAACCAAGTGATTCTGAGAAGCGAAGCCATAGCCCCTCCGAGCCCGGTCATCGAGTCTGAATCTCCCTTGCATATCGCCGGTGCTGCCGCCTCTGTGGAATCGCCGGCAAGGTCAGACGTAAATAACGCTTTGAGAACGGCTTCTCCGGTGCGTTATATGGAAGAAGACGCAGACCAACGCCTCAAAATGGTCTTCCACTTCACGCGAGGCGATAACCCCAGCAGACAAGAGATCATTCAGATGGCCGATATCCTCGACTTTCCGGGCGGAGATCCCTCGTGGGCGAAGATGATCGAGATCCTGAACGCTGACAGTCTCTTTCGAGTGTCCTTTGAGGAAGGCCGTGACTTCCTCGTGGTCAATGACCGGATTAGGGTCACCAATGAACGGCAGTTCCGTGCTTGCGTCCAGCTTCTGTGCAATGATAAGATTTGGAATTCGGACGTTTTGGTTCGTAGGATTGACATGCTACGGTCCTGAAATCATCAGGAACGTTGTTTACTTGTTCTCTCTCTCTTTTTAATTTGCAGGTGCACTTTGTCAGCTATTTGATGACTTCTGTTTTGGGATCTTTTTGGATGTCAATGGTACCATGATATGAACACTGTAACGCGGCCAGTTTGAAGTATTCTGTTTCATGATTTATTGAAAAAATGAAATAAGATGCCTAACCCTGCTGAATGTACCTTCTAGAAGGCATGAGCTGGGCTACTGGGTGATGCCGGGCGTCATCTGGAGCGGATCAGCCTGGCCAAATCCCCAGGTATTAAGCTGTCTGCTTAAAGGAATTGGGCCTGTATTTCGCCGGCTTCCGTTTTGAAGGTCTATCAAGGCGTCTACTCTATACTAATAATAACGTCGTTAATGATATCAGTAGCGAATGGTCTCTTCGCCGAGCCTACAGTGGAGGGCAACCTGAAGTGCCTGGAGGCAGCCTGAGGCCGCAATGCACTAGACCGTAACGGGACTGAGCCCGCAGCGGAGGACCGGGATGACTTCAACGTTCACAAGATTTCTCGCCAAGATAGAGGAGGTCTTGAGGAAACGGACTGCTTCTGCCGCCCACAGTCGCTTCAATGGCTTAGATATCTCTTCCGTCAGGTTCCGGTCGGTCTGGAATGATGATCTTCGAGTCACAATGCATCCCGTCTCTCGTTTACGGTTACAGTCGCTGAGCCTCGCGCAAGCGCGGAGGTGCAGATATACAAGCGCACGGGCAGGTATCAACTACGCCTACGCTCCCAAATTCAATGGCTTCGTCCGGTTCGCGTCCGGCGCTGCGCCGCCGCAACGACTAGACCTCCTCGCGTTGGACAGGAAGTGGCAGGAGATATGGCAGAAGCACGAGTCCTCTCCATCCCCAGACAAAGCAGATTCTGGCAAACCGAAATCGTACATCCTGTCCATGTTCCCCTACCCCTCGGGGACGCTGCACATGGGCCACCTGCGGGTGTACACGATCTCGGATGTGCTGGCGCGGTTTTACCGCATGCGCGGACGCGATGTTCTGCACCCGATGGGGTGGGATGCCTTCGGACTGCCGGCGGAGAATGCGGCGATCGAGCGCGGTATAGACCCTGCGGAGTGGACGAAGGACAATATCGCGCGGATGAAGGAGCAGCTGAGGAGTATAGGGACTCAGTTCGATTGGGATAGGGTAGGTTGCGTGTTCCTCGTGCACGGTTGAACGGGAGGGAGGGACCAAGCTGATGCGCGCGCGCTGGTCTGTCGCAGGAAGTGATGACTTGCTCGCCCGACTTCTACAAACACACCCAGCGAATTTTCCTGATGCTCTACAAGAAGGGGCTTGCGTACCAGGCGGAGGCCCTGGTGAACTACGACCCGGTCGACAAAACGGTCCTTGCGAATGAGCAGGTGTGGATCAATCCTAGAAACCGGAATGGGCGCGGACACTGACGCCAGGCGCAGGTCGACACAAATGGTTTCTCGTGGCGTTCAGGTGCCAAGGTCGAGCAGGTGAAACTCAAGCAGTGGTTCTTCCGCATCACTGCCTTCAAGGAGGCGCTGCTGAAAGACCTCGACTCGCTCGCGGGTGGCTGGCCCGAGCGCGTGTTATCTATGCAGAGGAACTGGCTGGGCAGGTCAACCGGAGCGAAGATCAAGTTCCCGGTCACTGTCGATGGACCCGAGAAATCCGAACTGGATGTCGAGGTGTTCACTACGCGGCCGGATACGCTGTACGGCGTCGAGTATCTCGCCCTGTCTCTAGATCATCCAGTTGTTGTCAAGGCTGCGGAGAGAGATCCGGCGCTGCGCAAGTTTCTGGATGAGGCTTCGTCCCTCCCGCCGGATTCGAAGGCTGGTTATAAGTTGTTGGATGTGAGCGTCTCCAATCCACTGCAGGTCATCGATAAGGAAACGCCCAGTCTCTCGCGGAAGCTCCCTGTCTTCGCCGCTCCCTATGTGCTCAGCGGTTACGGAGAAGGCGCCGTCATGGGCGTCCCGGCTCACGACACCAGAGACCTGGCTTTCTTCCGAGAGAACGTCAATCCCGAGTTCATATCCGTGGTCGTCGAACCGGAGTCGACGATCGGGACTGACAGGGAGGACAGCGCCACCGTCATGCCTGCAGCGGACGCCAAAGCGTTTACTCAGGAAGGTTTCCTCACCGCTAAGTGCTGGAAGTATAAAGGCCTCCGATCCAGCGAGGCTGCCAAACAGATCGTCACAGATCTCAAGCAGATCGGCCGCGGCGAATTTGCAGAGTCCTGGAGGTTGCGGGACTGGCTGATCAGCAGACAGCGGCACTGGGGTACCCCTATCCCAATCATCCACTGTGGGAAGTGCGGTCCGGTGCCTGTCCCTGAAGATCAGCTTCCGGTCATGCTGCCGAAGATCGAGGGCGAGTGGCTCAAAGGCAAGAAAGGGAATCCCCTCGAGTCCGCCGAAGAGTGGCTTCACACCGAGTGTCCCAGCTGCGGAGGGCCGGCGAAGCGAGATACGGACACTATGGACACCTTTGTCGATTCGTCATGGTACTACCTGAGGTACCTCGATCCGAAGAATGAGGAGTTGCCCTTCTCGCCCTCGACGGTTCGCCCTGTTGACATCTACGTCGGCGGCGTGGAACACGCCATCCTGCACCTGCTATACTCCCGCTTCATCTACAAATTCCTCGCCCAGTCCGAGCTGTTCCCAGAGATCGCCCATTCCGACGCCCTCGCAGGGCCCGCAGAGCCGTTCAAAACGCTCATCACGCAGGGCATGGTTCACGGAAAGACGTTCACGGAGCCCTCGACGGGTCGATTCCTGCACCCGGACGAGGTCGACCTGTCAAACCCGGAGAAGCCGCTCATCAAGGGCACCCAGATCACGCCCAACGTCTCCTTCGAGAAGATGTCCAAGAGCAAGCACAACGGCGTCGACCCGACCACGTGCGTCCTCAAGTACGGTGCAGACGCAACCCGCGCGCATGTCCTCTTCTCCGCCCCCGTCAGCGAGATCCTGGAGTGGGACGAGACCAAGATCGTCGGCATCGAGCGGTGGTTCGTTCGGCTGTGGAAACTCATCCTCGACGCCCGCAAGACGCTTTCCGAGTCGTCGTTCAGCCTGTCCGAGAGCGACCTGAAATCCGAGCACGCGGTCCCCTTCCCCTCTACCCTCCAGCAGCTGTCCGACGCCGACGCGGACGCTCTACTCTCCGCCCACAGGACCATCACCACCGTCACCAACTGCATCGAGAACAACCCGTACGGCCTGAACACCGCCGTCTCGGACCTCATCAAGCTGACGAACGCTCTCTCATCCTCGACCCCGACCTCCCCAACCGTCCTATACCTCTCCGTCTCGACCCTCCTCCGCCTCCTAGCCCCCGTCGCGCCGGCCCTGTCCTCCGAGTGCTGGGAGATCCTCCACTCTCCACTCCTGCGCGACACCCCTGAAACCGAAACAAACGCTTCACCACCATCCGTCTTCTCCGCCCCCTGGCCCGCCCCGCTCCTCAACGAGTCCCAAGCCCAAGCCCTCTCTACCCGCGGCGGCCAAACTGTCGCCGTCCAGATCAACGGCAAGCTCCGCTTCACGGTCACCATCCCGCGCTTTGTCGCGTCCACCACCACCGCCACTGGCGGCGCAACGGCTCCATCAACGACATCAGACACGACGGTCCGCCGCGCGGAGCAGGACACGGCCGCGGAGGAGCAGGACTGGATTGTGTCGCGGATCCTGGAGACGGACGAGGGCCGGCTGTGGCTGCGGGAGCGGAACGACTGGGAGAAGCGGCGGCGGGTGATTGTCGTCAAGGGGGGGAGGCTTGTGAATGTTGTTTTTTGATCTGGTCTCGCCTGCCTACCTCCCTAGGGGTAGGGGTGATTTATTTCATGATGGTCTTTTGTTTTTGTTTCTGTGATGTGTATGTATAACGTAGCTACTGCTGACGACTTACTTTACTTGCCCTGCTTCTGCTCTGCTCTGCTCTGCTCATGCTTACCTAGTGAGTTAGCATATGCTACCCAGCTCGGTAGCTAGCTAGATTGTATTCTATTCCAGATCCGTGTATGTACTGTATATATAGAGAGAGCGAACGAGATGAATTACAAGGCATGTATGTACATACATTGTACAGTAATACAGTATAGGACATAGAAAAGCCACTGGATTGAATTGAATTGGAGTAGAATGGAGCGGAGTGGAGTGGAGTGGAGTAGAGTGGACCAGATTCCCCTCCTCCTCCTCCTCCTTCGCCTCCGCCTCCGCGCGGCGCGTCGCGTCGCATCGTGCTTGCTGTACGGAGTAATACTCTATGTACTAGTAACTGTACATGTACAGTACATGCATACACACATATATGTACTGCACTGGACTATGTATGGATCTACCTACCTACCTACCTAACCTACCTAACAATAATATATTAGATAGTACCATGATGCCGATGCCGGTAAACCAAACGACCGGCTTGAATTGTCTTAAGAGTCTTGCATTGTGTTCTTCTGTTGTCGTGCTGGCTTGTTTCTTTCTTTCTTTCTTCAACCTTGGAGAAGATCAGATTGTATAGTTTTTTTCGGACTGGACTGTGCGGTATCTATATCGGAGCAGATTTGGATCCCTAGGGCTCATATCGGATCGTAGCAAGATAAGATCGGACAAGTATACATTGTTAGAACGGACCAGAGGCACACACACACACACACACACACACACACACACATTCTCTCTCTCTCTCTCTAAATCGAACCTAACAGAGCCTGCAGAAAGGAGATGTAGATATAGAGGGGAAAAGGGAAGGGGGGACGAATCGAGAAAAAAAAGGGGGAAGAAAAGAAGGGG
>Ga0207841_1000158_pt1 | contig 57455 bp, 56 predicted proteins | sample HigsolmetaGSP18D_FD_184846 | JGI IMG/M metagenome (GOLD analysis project Ga0207841, IMG submission 184846) | High solid enriched microbial communities from the Joint BioEnergy Institute, USA - SP1-8-D (SPAdes) | ecosystem: Engineered > Bioreactor > SSF (Solid state fermentation) > Aerobic >... | reverse complement strand
CACCTATTTTCCTTTGTTATTTCACGAAAATGTCTCGGGATCATTAAACAAAGAAGTATTCGGAAGGTCTTAACCCCTAAGTCCATAAATAGTGGTCAGATAGTTAGGTAGATTGGAATAATCAGAGCTTTCATCATCATACCTACGGATTACGAGGTTCGCGCAGTCCGACAGGAGGTGTATCACGCGGAAGTGACATCTTTGGCCGCGGGAGTAAGCGGAACTGCCAAAGGGAGGCCCGAAACCCTGTCTCTCCAGGGCTCCATTCATCCATCATCCATCACAAAGAAAGGTTCCGATGTAAGACGGAGAGTCGGCGCTCGTTCGCCGTGAAGCTTCAGCCCTCCGACTCGCGGCTTCTGTCGGTGCCGGCTCAACCCAGCCGTGGTCGGGAAGGTTGCGGCAATGTCCTCAGCTGAATAGGAAAAGGCAACATCAATCCAAGACCGACTAAAAGGTACTGACTGGCGGGACGTTGAGGCCAATAATAGCTAATGGTGCAGAGATCCTCGCGCCATTTTGACCTCTGTTGCTGACAGCAGCTACGTACTTTCATTCTTCCACTGTAGCTATGGTGTAAGGTACCTTTGTACGGATATGTACGGCGTGATCCCCGGACCTATGGGATGGATCCCTTTCTCATCTCTTCCACTCTACAGGTCATTCCCGTCTTAAATGGAGGATTGCCATTCCGGTGCAAGGACGACGCACTTTTGCTTTCTTAGACGAGGGAGACACGCGAAGGAGTCTGCAAGCTCACAACAAGATTAACAATAAATAGTATTGGCTACCAGTACATACTGACCTAGCTCTTCACCTCGAGTCAAAATAATATTTAAAAAAGCCTCCCAGCAGCTCTGCACAAAACACAGACGCCTTGGCTTCTTGGCCTCTGATCACCATTCGTGCCTAGCACGAGCACGCAAGTTGCATGGAATCCTCAGCGAACGGACAGCGGTGACCTCGATAGCCTCGACCTTGAACCACACCCAGGCTATATACTTAGATAGTTTGTCCCGTCCCGGGAAGGGCTTCCTTCCAAGACGGCATTAGTACGGCACCGTTATTACGAATACGGTTCCAAAACAGGTAAAACTGGATGCCCACCTAGCGGGAGGCGCTTCCCACCATCCATCCATCGCCTATAGCTGGCAATAATGGCTTTAATGGATCCCGCGGGCCATGGACTAGCTATCAGGAAAATCATGAGGGTTTAATTGGCGCTTAGCGCGTCATAATTTTACAACACTGTAATTGAAATTGCTTTTTGATTTTATACCAGTTATCTTCTTCTGTTTTTCTATAATAGTTCCAGAGATGGTTGTTTTTGTGCACTTTCTTTTTATATCTAGAGGTATTGTTCAGCAGTGGAGATCAAATCGATCTGTCTATCAAGGAGCGGCCCGGAAATTGAAACGCATTTGCTACATACATCTTAAATGGTTTTCCCGGTTGAGCGATTAAGAATGCTAACAGTGATGAGCCGTGTTTATCTCAAAGCTGCGCGATCAAGGTGCACGACTTTCCTATCAATAGTTATCTCAGCGCCTGTGCGCTTCGCAAGCGTCCAACCAGGCGATGGATCGGTAGCCTAATGATAATCAGCACCTAAGGTCTCGGTACAGATGGAGTTTCCCTATCAAATAATGGAAGTGGTTGTCTGTCGCAGACAAAGATATTCAATTCATTATGGAGGGAGAAACAGCCTCATGTTTGTGATGCTGTCAAACATCCAAGACCATATAAAACTAATATAGAAAGTGCACGAGTTGGTAGGCATGCTTAGCGACTGGTGAGCCAGAACGGCCGGAACCATTGCAGGCATTAAATTATCCATCATGAACGGGGAGCTTTGACACTTTGAGGTGCATGTGCAGAGGATCAATCCTCTTAGCCGCGTGGAGGAGTGGACAGCGTGACAGCCTCCTGTCTCTCTACTACTGTAGGTGGCACGGGCCTTCTGATCTGCCTGTCAGCTGTCCATTTGCGCTGTGTCAATGGATCAATCTTCCAATGGACAACCTCCTCGTTTGGTTCACAGGAGCGCGCGGGACCTCAATGTTGGGACGGTGGCGCGATCCACCTAGCAAGCCCTATTAGTGGAGCTGCGAAGCGGAAGCTGGAGCTGTCATTAAACTAATACAGATGTTCAAGTTTTGGAGTTTCAATGCTTTTATTTGTGGCCGTTCCGGAATAGCTGCTACATATGTGCATCAAGGTCAAATAGAACCTATGCAGCTAACGTCTCATCAGAATACCAACCGCTGGGGAAAGAGAAGTTGATCTCAACCCCTGTCAGCCCCTCGACCTCAGATCCCCAATAATAATACTCCACTCGTATCAGGGTTGCGTCTCGGACTCGAGCTTGTTCTTTCTTTCTGAGAAAAAGGTCGGTGACAACATCCAACCAAAAATATCGCGCATCATTTCGCCGATGCACGCACGGCTTGATTATTGTCAAGTTGGTATCCAAACTCAAACACTCCGGCCGATTATGAACCAGTGTCGGTCTGTTCGAGACGTCAAGTAAAGCTATTCATTTTGCATGTTATTGGAGCAGAATTCGATGAGTACCTAGGTATCCTTTAACTCGCCTGATAGGGTCACTAGGGCCGTATCTTCTTACCATCCACTTCGTTGCCTTCCGAGCATCCGCAGAGACTTGCTACGGAGCTAGATATCCCGAAAGTGCCACGCGTATCTGAGCTTGCTTTTAGGGCTCTACCTTTCCCCGAGATTTTAAGAATTACTGTTTCCTCTGTTATCCTGCTGCCGAGGAAATAAGGAATGGTATGGATCTTTGGCGAGCTTTTTTTTTTTAATATAAACAGTATTTTATAGTCAACTGCACGTTCCATGGTTTGGAATGGCAAGACCCTTCAGGATGCCAGCAAGACGATCATATTTGCATGGGCGGTTATTACTATGTTTTCTTCCCTTATGCAAAGGAGTTATCATCTACGTAGCACAGCACAACCGGGGGTAGCTCGGGCGCCGGTGCCGATGACGGGCAGTGCCAGTTGCAGCAAGGACTTACGACGGCTATAGAACGTTGAGATATTGCGGACTTGCATGCGACACGTATTTGCAGCTCTCTGCCTGCTCGTTCTCTGCGGATGCTGTCGAGGTGGACTCGAGGGCGAAGCCCCTTCATCCGCCGCGGGGTTGTGCAGTCTCCGGCCGACGAAGCCAACAGTGGGCAGCGTGGCATGGCATGGCAGTGCTGGCAGTTGTTCGCATTCTCACCATTCAGGTTGAGATCACCACGCGTCAAAGCCAAGAATACTTATGTAAGTACCTAGGCAGGTGCAGCTAAGTCCATGTACAACATATATTAACGTCGAACTAGCCACCTGGACAGCCATGGACCAGGGAAGATCTTGCGGACGAAATCCACGCAGGGCAAACTGTTCAATGAGGTCGAAAACGGACCTGGAAGGCACTTGAGCGATAGATAACCATCTGTGGGTTTGGATCAGCAGTGCTGGGAGCTGGTGTCAGCTTCGATTACCGTACGGTAAACCCTAAACTGTATGGACAGGTATCGCGTACCGGAGCGGGAAACGCAAGAGCACCAGAGCGACGGCTATCGGCACGCAGGTGCCGGTCTCCTTTTGGGGGGGCGGCCTAAGAGCAGCCCGTCATGCGGTGACCTTGGGGGATGTGCAGGATCCTTGGGGGTGTGGAGAGGGTTTTGCGAAGAGGCGAGACGGGGCTTCAGACCACAGTGGACAGTGTCCCGTCTGAGGTTAGAAAAGGCCGTGGGCTGCCGTCTTGTCGACGGGTCTTGTCGTTCCTGTTGTGAATCCCTTGCCGGCCTTGTTTGCCCCGGCGATGCGCATCTAAGAAGGGCGTCCCTCTGCTTTGTCTTCTGCAGCCAAGGACCACTGGTCCAAAGGCTTTGTTTTTGGGTCTTTCTTTCGCCCGAAGAGGGGGCCATCGGTTGCACTTCTTGGTGGCTTGGCCGCTGTCGTGCTCGTGGAGGGTTCCAAGGTTGCGTCGACCTTCGCCCCCGCGAGCTGAGCCCTTGGGGGGTTACAGTTAAGCTGCCGTGACGAGCTTGGCGCTCTCCGCGGGGGCAGAAAAGGCCGCCCGTCGCGCCCGCCGCCGCCCGTGGTTCCCGCCGCGACTCCTCCTTCCCCTCGCTGCGATACACCCACGGTACTCCCCGCCTCGGTCGTTGCGATATCCTGTTCTTCTGCGCTTTTTCTCTCTTCTTTCTCCTCTTCCTTTTTCCTTCCTCCTTCTCTTCCTCTCCTCTCTCCTCTTTTTCCTTTGTCCCCTGACACTAACACATTCTGGGGCTGTATACTTCTTGTCTTCAGATGGGTTCTTTTGTCCTCACTTGTTCCTCTCTCTGCTGGTTCCCCCCTTGGTCTCGCTGCAGGTTTTTAAGCGGATCAGGGCATTCAAATTGCCTGCAGCGGGCTTAGCCTGTGTCTCACCACCGACAATCACCGTCTGTGCAGTTCAATTGACAGTGTGGTGGTGCACATGAAAAGTACTCGATCGTCTTCTTCGCTCGAAATTCACCTGCACGTCACTCCACCAATCTGACTATATGATTTTCACCTCCACCCTCTTCTTCACGTCTTCAAACAGTCATCACACAATAGAGGTCTTCAAAATCCGAGTGGCATCGGCTTCAAGTAGCCATGCCTATCTCCATATCGCAAGCTCCTGCCATGCACTCTGGAAGTGACCCGTGGCGGGATGACAAGCATGACCACTCCCAGATCCTGAGCTCTATACCGCCATCCAATTTGTTGGTTCCTGCCGCACCGCAGATCAGCTTGTCAGATGCGTGTCCTGCAGATCTCCCGAGCCAGGTCTTGGAGGAGGACGATGAGACAGCAAGTGAGCCTGTCGAACCTCTGACCCCGACGAGCGACTCGTATCCGCCGGCATTCTCGAATCACCAGCAGGAACTGGTGACGTCAAGTACAAAGAGCCCTGAATGTTCTCCATCGAATTCGAATCCGTTGATCATTAATACTGCTGCCACTCCCGATTCAACTCCCCCAAAGGCTGCCCCTGCTTCCAGTGAACAACAACACATGTCCACCTCTGCAGCTCCTGTCCGCCCCTCTCCCTTGAGGACAGCGTCTCATTCTATAAAAGCCCTGTTTCGCCGCTCGAATTCCAATGCGCACGAGGAGGCCAAGGGCGATTGGAACTTGAATCTGTCTCCGAAGGAGGCCGTCTTTTCAAGCAATGGCGGCCTCTTCTCATCGAAACGGAAAGCATCCTTTTCGTCAACATCTCGTAATTCCCCCGTTACCTCGAAATCCAATTCACCCCATTCCCCATCATCACCTTCCAGCACGTTGAATACAGTCGTCAATGGAGTGCTTGGAACCTCCCCACCTTTGCAAGGTGCTAGGAAATACTCAATCTCTTCCGCGGGGTTGAATTTGAAAGAGAAAATTAGGTTCGGTGCCACTCCTCGTCCACAGTATCCCGCTCAAAGGATGCGGTCCCCCAGCCTGGGCGATCTCAAGAACCAACCTGAGCGGCCAGGCTTCTCAATTCCGGCTGATGCAGGGGTGGGACTCAAGGCGCGTCGGATGAGCGCAAGTCTCCCGGATGATTTTACGGTTGATACATGTGAGCTTGCCGATGAGTTTGTGAGTGCAAGCAAGGTGCCAGGTCGGAGGGGGAGGGAGATCGGGAAGGGTGCTACGGCTACAGTGAAGATAATGTACAGGAAAGGATGTTCAAAGGATGTCCCGTATGCAGTCAAAGAGTTTCGGAAACGCAGTCAGAAGGAGAACGAGGAGGAGTACGAGAAAAAGGTCAAGTCCGAGTTCAGCATCGCCAACAGCCTACATCATCCGAATATCGTGAAAACGGTCCGTCTCTGCACTCATGCCGGCCGATGGAACCACGTTATGGAGTACTGTTCGCACGGAGAACTGTTCACCTTGGTGCAGAAGAACTACCTCCAGAAGGAGGACAACATGTGCCTCTTCAAGCAGCTTCTACGTGGTGTCGCTTATCTACATGACAATGGAATCGCGCATCGGGATATCAAACTGGAGAACCTGCTCCTTTCGAGTGAAGGCCACCTTAAGATCACCGACTTTGGTGTCTCGGAAGTTTTTAGCGGTATCCACCCAGGTCTGCGTTCCGCAGGTGGCCAATGTGGGAAGGAAATGGGAGAAATCCGCAAGTGCCCTCCGGGAATTTGTGGCAGCCGGCCTTACATTGCCCCGGAGGTTCTAGCGAAGAAAGGTATTTGCTCTTTGAAACGGTTACCATAACATGGTTGCTTACTCTCTATACAGGTGATTACGACCCTCGACCACTCGACGTCTGGTCATGCGCCATCGTCTGTCTTGCCCTAAACTTCCGTGGCATGCCATGGGAGTGTGCGGACACGAAGGATCCTAACTATGCCAAGTTCATCGCCGGGTGGGACGACTTTATGAAGACGAAACCTGATGGAATAGTCACTGAAACGCAATATCCCTCGTGTGGAAAGATTTTCTCTATTCTCTACAAAGAGGCTCTTAGACGCCTTCTTCTACGGATGCTTCATCCAGATCCCGAGAAAAGGATAACAATCCATGAGGCCTTGAATGACCGCTGGGTGAAAACGATCGAATGCTGCTGCCCCGAGCCGAATGAACTCTCCAAGGCTGTTACCTCTATTGACGCAGCTGGTAAAGGTAGCTGCAAGCTTGCTGGCAAGATGGTGGTGCAGAAAATGCACAACCACGTACCACCGGAGAAGAAACGCATGCCGCCGCATCGCTTTGATACAGGAGATGGATACTGATCCTTGCCTTAGTGAGTGATGTGAGATGCACACTTTCGTCCACACCCTACCACCTTCCTGTAAACCCTGCAGATGAGTTGTATTACCTTCATCTTGTCCAAGTACTTTCCCTGTACATCTTCCTGAAGTTGGCACGTAGATTTTCCTGCGTTGAAGTCTTTCATTCACTGTACATACTTCACAGACATACCCTTCCCTATTTCAGCTTAGTCCTATTTAGTCTTAACTGTATACATTCGTCACGTCAATGTTATCACTTTAGCCTTGCCCTGCAGCGCTTTATATATGCTTCCTCTTACTAGTTGGTCGCGACCCTCCTCGACCGGTCTATATCTGGTTTCAATGGCATTTGACAACAAATGGTCTGGTGGTGACTTTGTCATGACAGGTGTTTTCCTTCTTTCTGAATCTGCATTTGACGTTCAGACTGCTTACATTACAGATGTTTCCATGTGTGTATACCACAGGATGTCTCAATCTTTATTTGCCGATTTGCATCTGGCTTTTCCTCACGCTTGCTTTAATTTCCGGAAATTGATTGCTGGGTTTGCTTCAGCTGGGTTACTGTGATGCCGTGTTTTCTTTGCTTTGATAGCTCGTCCCCAGGCTCTTCATGCCCTTTCCCACATCGTCTGTCTACCTCAAGGATTGCTGTGGAACTTTGACAACATAAGGAACATTCAAACTTCAACAGAACGAGATGAGCGCAAAGCTAAAGCATGGTGTGTGGGTCGGCAATCTGATTGCCTGCTTGAATCGGTTGATGGGAACCATTTTCTTTGTTCCCGGCGGTGATGATGACTATGATCACGAATGATGATAGCAAAGACCCAGCTAACTACTGCCTGATACCTGATTAATACTGCTTATGTCTTATCATTTCATCTTGTTTCTTGCTTGAGTCACCTGTTGATGGTCCAAAAAAGGAGACTTTGGCATTCTAAAATCCTTACTTATCTGGCTTGTCCAGTTTTCAGTCCTCATTCATCCTGACGGTTCACTTTTCTGTCTATTAAGTAAGGTTCTGGCGTGCTGCCACCGCTTTTTCTTTCTTTGATTCTACAATGCTCCGTGAATATTCATACCGCAACCTAAATGCCCGCACCAGCAGCAAATTGCAGACGCGCAGAAGATTCCTCATCAAATGAGTTAGAGGAATATAGGTCAGAGACATCGATTATCAATCCAAAAGATGACAAATAAAATAAATAAAGATGGTTTCAAATGTATTATCCTATCTTGTCCACTTGACCTAAACCAAAACACGCACACATACACACACTCCATCCATCCATCTATCTATCCACCGCCCACATACCTGCCTGCCTGCCTGTCGTGCCTATCTACATACAAGAGGATAAGTACTATACTGTACTGTACTGCACCGCACGGTACTTCTAAACAAATTTCTGCTGCTGGTGCTGGCTCCCGTCCCTACATACTAACCTGATCTACTCTGATAATTATCAAATTAATTAAATTCTCCACTGCACTTCAGGACCGACTACCTCTGTTTGTTCCCTCCTCTTCCTTTCTTTCCTTTTTGCATGTTCACTATGCCCATATATATATATATATATATACCTCATCCGAGAGGTCGAGAGGGCTCTCGAGAGCTTTGCTTTCGCGCCATCCTGGAAGGGAGACCCGACCCAGGTCCCATATTATATCGAATCATATCATATAGATTCTAGGCAGAAGCACCGGTAGTGGTGGCCGTAGTAGTGCTGGTTGTCGTAGTGGTAGAGGTAGAGGTAGAGGTAGAGATGGCAGTACCGGACTCACCACCACCACCGCCGCCGCCCTCCTGCTTGAGGATCTCGACCGCCATCTCCTTGAGCTTGAACTTCTGGATCTTGCCGCTCGCGGTCTTGGGGAAGGCGTCGGAGCTGGGGAGGTAGAAGACGTATTTGGGGACTGTAGTTTTTGTATTGTTAGTAAAATTGTTTGATGAGATGTCTGGCTGTATCTCTTGTTTTGGGGGCTTTGAGTTTGGGCTTGGGAGGTGAGCGGAACGATGTGTGGGGATGATGATGATGATGATGATGAAATGAGGGGTAAAAATGACCATAGATACTAAGAAAAGTGCACGCATGTATGCAATCAGAAAGGGGAGGAAAGAAATTCTTTTCAAAACGGGACAATTGCTCCTTCCAATGGGGAAGATGGGAGTTCGGGCCAACTGGGATGTGTTGTCTCTGTCTCGGCGTCTCGGTGTTTTGAACTGTCGAGATCGGGGTCGGGGGATGTGAACTCCGGCATTGAGGAGGGAGAAAGAAAGCCACGGGGCCAGGGAAGAGGAATGAAATGCACAGGTTAAAAGTGGAGTGGAATGAGAGAAGGAATGATCACACGACACGGGGTGCTCAGCGAACATGCAACTGCTGCCAGCATGGGTCCGTACATTATGATGGACTCCATCCATAATAATGCACCCCATACGAGCATAAAAACACGGTACAGTAATAGGTAATGTAATATGGACAAAAAAACCTTGGAAATACATGCCGATATTCCGGAAAAAATGAAGCTTTTGGTGGTGTGAGGGATTAATGCAGGCATACTGCATGAGGAAGTAGGAAGCAGGATGTGGCTTTGTTCGTGTGGGGGAATCGGGAGGGCATAGCGCTGGCGACGGAGGGGAAAATCAATCCACAGAAATGTGTTGTTATTGCCCCGTGGGGCGGGCTGCGGATATAGCTGAACCAGGGCATTTTGATTCTGACGGGGAATCGGCGGGGATAGCGAAAGAGGAGCTTCAAAGATGCGCCATGGAATCACAGATTATGGGATGCGGAGGGTTGTGCTGGCACCATCGAAGGAGGGAAGATAAAATTTCAAAGCAGAAAACTTGTTTGATTCGGACAAAAAGGAAAATCAAACAACTTACCAAGGTGATTGCTCAGCTTTTCTCGCACCCACTGTTTGATCTCCTCGACGGAGATTCTATTGTCACCCTCGTCGCGGGCGACGACGAAAGCTGCTACGACTTCCCCGTATTTCTCGTCCGGAACGCCCACCACTGACACGTTGGACACGCCGGGATGAGATAAGAGACAGTTCTCAATCTCCAATGGGTGAATATTCTCGCCGCCACGAATGATCAGATCCTTGATCCGGCCCGTTATAGTGATATAGCCGTCGGGTGACATGGAAGCCTCGTCGCCGGTCTGGCTCTCGGTTAGATCGTCCTTCTACATAGGTGGCGCATTTGGTCATCGGGTCAAGCTTTTCACAAGACTCACATGCATCCAGAGCTTCCCGTTTTCATCCGGGATCAGCACCTCGGCGGTCTTGTCCGGAGCGCCCCAGTACTCCTTCATCACCAGGTATCCACTCACGGCCAATTCACCTCTCGTGTTGATGGGGAGAATCTGACTTCGGTCAGCCGGGTTTACAATCTTCGCCTCTACGTGCGGCATGAGCCTTCCGACGGTGTTGATTCTCTTCTCGATTGGATCGTCCGTGGTCGTCATCGCAGACACAGGGCTAGTCTCGGTCATGCCGTAGCAGATTGTCAGTTCTGTCAGATTCAGCGTCTTGTGCAGCTTCTTCATCAGCTCCGCGGGGACGCTGCTACCGGCAGCTATCCCCGTCCGCAGGTACTGGAATCCTTCATGCGGGACCTGTCCGCTCTCAAGCAGGTCAAGCTCCTCGATGAACATCGTCGGGACACCATACAGCGCCGTGCACTTCTCCTCCTGAACAGCCTTCAGGCTTGCAAGGGCATTAAACGACTCTGATGGAAATACAATAGCAGATCCGTGAGTGGCCGTCGCCATATACCCCAGTATACATCCGAAGCAATGGAAAAGCGGCGGAGGACAACAGACGATGTCTTCCGGTGTCAGAAGCATGCGATCTCCAATCTGAGCCCCGTTATTCAGGATAGACCGGTGAGTTAGGCACGCTGCTTTCGGCATGGCGGTCGTTCCAGAGGTAAACTGGATGTTGACGACGTCGTGCGGTGAGAGATCTCGCGGAGGTAATGGGCGGCCATCTTCTGCCAACTCGGACATAAGCGATGTATAAGGAGTCAAGCACTTATAAGAGGAGGTATCGACCCGGCCAGAAGAATTGTCGACAATGATTATATGTTTGAGAGAGGGTATCAGGGAAGATTCGACCTTCGAGCCTTCCAGGTTCGGGACAATGTGCCTGAGAAGAGGGATATTGTCACGGGGCTGCCGCCGTGGCAGATTTGCTTCGGTACTGATCATCAAATGACTGGCACCAAGGTGGCTTAAGGCAGCAACGACTTGATTCGCGTTGAATGATGGATTAAGCGGCACCTGGGACACGGTCAGAATGGAGCTTCACCACGTCGAGATACAGTTGTAACGCACCAGGATAGCTCCGAGCTTGAACAGTGCATATGTCACCTTTGGAACGTTAAGCCTCGAGCGCTGGACTTTGCGGAGAGAGCTCAAACCGTACAATTGCATACTCGAGTCCATTTCCAAGCATCACCGCCACCCGGTCGCCTTTCTTCACACCAATGGACTCCAGACCTCGTGCCAATGCATTACTCTTGGTGTCAAGAAGGGAGTACGTCAAACGGCCATTTTGGTGCCTTGAAATCACACTTCAAAAGCGTCAGCAGGGCGGTTGTGAGGGTAGAAGTCGTAGTCGATGGATAACGAACGCGTTCCTATCCCCGTATTTCCCTACAATGTTCGCAAAGTGTTCCGGGACGGTCTGCTCAAAAAGAGGAGGCTATAATAATAATCCGAAGGTTATGACGCGTTAGCCCAGGGAACTTTCCATATGCATAATTTGACTCCGAGCGTCATGAGCGTGTAGATCTTCAACACTCACCTCTGTCGGTCCCCGAGCATAACTCTGCGTCAAGAGTCCCCGTTTCGCAAAAGGGACAGCTGGCGAAACTCCCCTCGTCTTAACCCCCGGTCGCAGTCGTAAAGCTGCCGTCCTTCCCAGACGGCATAGCTGGTATCCCTGCATGTCTGCTCCTTTCCCGTTGTCACCGGTTCCCCTGTTTCCTCGTCGAACCTCGACACGTTACCGAGGTCGGCTTCTGCTGTCTCGCTAGGCCGACGATATCCGCGTGCCTGGATCTGTTGGCCTTCTGACGCCAGTGAACCACGAAAGACGAAAGGGAGAGTGGTAGATCGAGGAAACGGGGGAAGAGGCTGAAATCAAGAGCTACATAAAAGAAAGAACAAGAGACAACAGAAGCACAGCCCCCGGCCCCCGCGACCGGTCGTATTTAGGACGGTCCGGTGTCTCGGTTCAGGCGTCGGCTTGTGGTCCGGGGTTTCCCCGCATCCGCGGCCGAGCTTACCGACTTGCGGTGTGCGGGGTCGGTCTCGGCGCGCGTTCCTGGAGCGTGCCGAGCCCGTCAACGACTCCCCGAGGTATGTACCTAGGTACAGTGGTGCTGCGAGACGGAAGGTGCCTGTTGAGGTTGACCTGTTGCATCTCTGCTTTGACATGTCCTTTCCTGTCCGTATGATCCCCTCCCTCTCCGCTGCCGGCCCTTCGGGCGTCCTCCGAATACTCCGAGTGGTTTGACGAGGTGCGACGGATAACTCCCGCAGCTTCTTCCGGACTTTATTCGCAGCAATAATGAGGGTCTCCGGGGTCATAGGAAATTGATCGTCAAGAAAAAAGGATGACACAAGTTTATTGTATTAGCCACATGGTCTCTGGTGTTTGATTTTATGGTCAAATGTCTGCTACTATGATTTATTATTGATAGACTCAACATCTATAAATAAGATGAGATATATATATATAAAATTTGCTTGTAAAAATTTTTTCTTATACATATGGCCAATTTCTTTTGTTGAGTTCCAACGATTTTTTTCAGTTGCTCTTGCCTCTGGGCCTTTGCATCTAGATTCTAGATTCTCTTGTATCCTAATTTGAATCATTTCCTGCAATTAGGTTCCAGATTTAAAGCTGGTTATAATCTTCAGAGTTTTCCAGTTACTGATGCATGAATTTAGGCAGAATTTGGGCCTGAATGAGGACCACGCGGACAAAGATGACCTTATTACAGCGTCTTCCTTTGCCGTGAGTTCCTTTGGGGTCGCGTTGAAGGATATTCGGTGGAGGATCAAGTGAGATCAACTGGCGTCGGTCTCGTTAGTTGAGGTGAGATGGAAACGGAACGTGGTTCTTCCAACCTGCTAAAAACAAGACCAAGGGGCGTTATCTCTATCAACGCTCATTAGTAGCCCCTGCACAGATTGAAGAACAGTAGTGCGCTCGCGAAATATTGTCAAAGTTGAAAAGTTCGCTCTATTGAGCAGTATCGACTGTTGCCTTTATTGGTCTTGATTTTTCCTTGGCATCAGACTATGGAGGGTAGATGTAGAGACGAGATTATCGCTTTCTTGCTCCATCGCTGGATATTGGAATGTCTGTTTGGATTGCTCACATAGCCAACGCACGGCTTTTTTTTCCCCAACATCTCTCTCGATAAGTGATACTGTACATGCATATGTGAGTCCTCGAGCGCTAGGTACTATTCCTGTAGCGACACACGCTCTCATAGCAATAACACTTTCTCCCATTCGTAAAGTATGCTTCGCCGTAATCAATCGTGATTTCCTCGAAGAGCTCAATATTCCTCGTCGCCTCGACAGTTATCACCGTCTTGCGACCAATGGTCCTCTTGCAAAATTCCGTCGACGGATTGCACGAATGGTTGATGAAACGAGTCCAGTTCCCATACCTTTTCGGACAGATCAGGGCACGCCCTCCCTCGGCACTCATCTTCGACTGATGCATAAGGGCATAGACAGGATCGCCTTCATAGCCAGGTGGCCGGAGCTCGCCAATGAACAAATCTAGTACGTCTCCCTTCTTAAATCGGGCGAGGGAACGAACGCCGACGCCTTTCAGTGGATATTCAACCAGCTCAACGAGGGTGCCTGCAAGGGAATGAATAGTACAGTCGCACATCTCGTTCGAATGGCAAACATCGCAGGGCCCGTCTTCTGGTGTGCGAATTGTGGGATCGGGTGTCCCAGGGGGCCACTTTCGTGGGTCAAATATGTACCCGTCAACGTGCACCTGGAGCTTTCCGTCGAATGTCGGGCAGCGTAGGCCTCCGTCCAAGGTTCTGACTATGTGATGAGGATGGTCGCCTGGCAGTTCGACTACAGTCGATAATGCTTTTTGTAAGCCAGGCACCTGATGTTTTTGTAGCGGAGCGCGCCAATCCAAGTCTCTCGAGAGGGCAAATATCTCGATACTCAGGCGGTTTTCACGAATTGCGTCAGACAGCACGCGCCAGACCTGAGGGGTAGAATGTTTGCAAGCCCGTCGGAAAGCCTTAGCATGTGCGAGTATTGCCAACATTCTCCAGCCATGGCGGAAGACAAACCACTCAAGGCGTCGAAGTTCTCGCTGGCGCTTTTGGTCTGCACTGAGGCATGGCTCTTCGGCTCGCTCGAAAGAGACATCCCCAATTTGAGCAAGTAAATTTTTCGCATTCATCTGTCGTGCTGCTTTCTCAACCATCGCTGCGGCCTTGCTATGTTCCTTTTGGTATACATTCACCATGCAAGGGTCTATTGAATTCTCTTCGGGGGACATCTTGGTGGCTTTTCGAAGCAGACAGACAAAATTGATGTCCCAATAGATGGCAGAGAGAATCTGGAAAACGTAGGGGCGTGACAACGGAATATCCGCTTCAAAAATCCGTTGTCCTTGCAACTCGACAGGAGGAGGTGACCGCTGCCTGAGCCTCCACCTTTTTCTAGTCTTCGTGGGTTGTTCTTCGAAGAAAGAAACTGACCGCTTCAAGCAACGTCTCGCTCTCTGTCCCTGATCTGACTGCACCAGTTGGGTAGACATGATTGATGCTGTTTCAGTCCTGCTTAGCTTTCAGCAAAACAGTGCAATCCTAACTTGAGCTGGTTGTTCCAATATTCCTGCAATGATATATGTACTGTGATAGACTCCTTGAATAAGATGTGCCGCCTTTGTTTTTCAAATGTAGAATTTCATCTATGCATTGACAAGAACAATGTTTCATGTAGACAATAGATTATAAATAGCACAAATGATAGCGCAAAGCATTATTTATCAGAACAAATAAATATTAACTCACCCTTCTTGGCCAGTTCAATCACGTTTGTAGAAAGAAAACGAGATGCGCTGGCAGTGAGAACAGCTTCTATTATTATCTAGAAACAGCCCGAATAATTGTAAACGGAAATAAATGTAACATTTACATACAGTGGCTAGCTGTATGTACGTTTTGGCCTTGAGAGATGGCCTGAATATTTGTAACTCCAAACTTTTGAGAATCTCTAAATTTTCACAGTGCATGGTGGGTATGTGAACAGAAAGAGTATGAGACTGGAGTAGAATGGCCTCTACCCCAGGCTAGTGGAAATTGTGAATGAAGTACTCCGTACAGAGTGATATCCTAGAAGTACACTTTGGAACATCAGTGCTTGGACACAAGAACCTGAGAAAACGTCGTGAGATGCTCCAAGGTGAGCCGGCTCTGCGGTTCACACACTCCTTTCCTATAGGTAAAGTACGCCATTGAATATGTTAGAAATTCCAGCAAGACGCTCGGGCATCCTTGGTGAATTGCGATGGTGAATAAAGCGCCGAGATGGTGCATTGATGCTGGATAAAGTCGCTGTGCCTTTGTTTTCTTGGATATTGTACAAACGGACGGAGATGGAAACTAGCTCCGCTTGTGGACCCTGGTGTGGCTTGGCGGGCGATGTCATACGGCGGGGAGCTGCACGGGAGGAAGAAAGGGAAGAAAGTCAGATTGCGGATGATAGCAACTAAACAGCAGTGCGGAATCCGTGCAGGCCACTTTTTCTTTTCTATATAATTATAACAAAAGAAATTGAAGAACAAGATTCTTCGATTTCTCCCGTATTGCGCGCCGAAAGGCCGTGCTAACGCTTCGGTGTCCTGCTTGAAAGCCACGAAGGCGCGGGGTTTGAGAGATGGCCTCCGAACCTTCAGAAGAAGCTATTTCCAATTTCATTAGCTTTACCAACTCATCGCGCGAGCAGGCTATTAGCTATCTAAAGGTCTGGTATTCTTTTCTGTGTCGCTCGTGTCCAATGTCGTCGGCTGACTTGGTCTGCAATAGGCAAATGATCTCAACTCGAACAAAGCCATCAACGCCTATTTCGAGAACCCACCTGATTCCCAGCCAGAGGTGAAATTCCGTTATCTACTGGACTAATTGGAGCTCAGGCTGATAAGCAGATATGGTTCGCTTGGAGAGCAGGCGCCGAGCTTTTACGACGGTCAGAATGTCCGATGTGAGTACCCAGAGCCTCCAAACGATGATCAAACTGGAATGTCTAATATTTCTCTATTCTGTTAGCTTTCACTGTCGAAGCGGACCCTGTTTTAGACAGAGGTTACGCAGCCCCTCCCTCCCGTCCTCCGTCTCGGATGAACATGCGCGAGTCGTCGAACGCATCTAAATACGGCGATACCATCGATCTGTCAGCTGTGAATACTACGGGTGAGGGAATTTTCTGATGAGGTTAAATTGGACGTGCTGACTCGGTGGTACATTCGACAGCAAATGCCGGACAGGGATTGACGGCGGCCGAGCGTGAGGAGCGTGACCTACAGCAGGCAATGGCGATGTCGCTGAGTCAGGACTTTGGAGACCAAGAGAGTGGGGTCACGCGAACGAGCAATACCAACTTTGGGCGCGCGACTCGGGATCATTATGATGAGAGTTCCTGGGCGATGACCCTATTCAAACCCAGCTCCCGTGAAGTGATAATTAGCCCGGATCCCGGAGAGCGCAAAAGAGTCGACAACGAGCCTGCATTTATTCGTCCGTCTCAGGAAGCGACATATCTGGGAGGGCTTTTAACGATCCTTCATTCAATCCCTCTTGCCAGAGAAGCGCTTTTGATGAGGGAGGAGGTCCTTCCGGATTACGGCCATGACCCGCAGTGGTGGAATGGGCAGCCAATTAATCTCCCCAAGATCGTGTCGCTTGAGGATACTCAAGGTCATGACTGCGATTTGGATGATGTCCTGTATGAAGCTCAGAGATTGATGGCCTTCTTGGATTCCACGGAGCGTGCATTCGGTAGCTGTGATGCTATGGCAAGTATGAAACCTGTGTCAAGTTATGACCCTGATACGGGTTTCACGAAGTTCTTGGAAACTTGGCAAGAGGCAGCTGTTCGTGCGACTCCCGGAAACCAGTTGGCAACAATCTTTTCATCCCGTGCCCTGAAACGGCCGCTCTCGGCGCTGGACACCCCGATAGAGAAGGAGTTTGTCACCCTGGAGTCCTTTGTAGAGCCTGAGCATGGACAGACGCTTTACGATGTCCTTGATCGTACTGTCTGGTCTGACAAGCCCGGTGAGGAACTTGATGATGTGTGGATAGACCATCTTGCCGAGGTTCTCACGATAAGGCTGGAGGCTTCCAAATCGTCGGCCAAATCGGTCGACGTGAAGATACCAGCTGTTTTCTACCCTGACCGATATCTTGATACTTGTAGGGATATCGCTCGTGACTTTCGGTCTCGAAAACTTGAAGCTTACAGAGAAGTCTCGAGGCTGAGCAATCTCATGAACCGATTTGCAGTCTCCAGAGCCGCAGCCAGCAAGGGACTCACGACCAGGGAGACACTAGAGAAAGCCGCAGATGCGGCTTGTCTCGCTCTGCCAAAGAATCTCGCTAATGGGGTGAGCGAGGCTTCATTGACACCCGAAGCTGCGACTGCGGAAGGCCAGCGGCTGGCAAACGAACTTCGCACCATCTCGAGAAAGATTGAGGAGAAACTGAAAGGTGAGAGAAAGCGTCTACTAGAGTACCTGTGCACAAACTGACTCGTTTGAGAACAGAACTGGAGAGCCGAAGACAGAGCGCTCTCGAAACACTGCGTAACTACTCCAAGACCCTTACAGAGCCGTCAACCTCTCCAGACGAGCCGCCTCATCACAAGTACACTTTGCGCGGTGTATGTACCGAGCCACATTTAATCTACGTGCTGAGGCGTCGCGTTCCCGATAATCCTTCGGATGAAACGGATTCCAGTGCTAGGAAAGATGAAGGCTGGCAGTGGTGGAGAATAAGCTTCTCTACAGACGACACAAATACGCGACGGGCAGAAGCGGACCAGAAGGGATCGAGGAGGAAGTATGCTGCACCTCCGAATGCAGATATTGCTGGGTATACCGCCCGCAAGGTTAGAGAAATCGAGGTCCTTAGGGCTGCGCGCGAAGAGTCAAAGACTGTCTTACTTGTCTATGCAACGGACAACGCAGTAAACTTTTCGGAAGGCGCTCTCCCGCCTCAGCTTCAGGTAACATGAAATCATTTCTACGGGTAACTTATACATTCTGACGCGATTGCAGGCGTTTGTGGATACAGATAACAGATCTTTCGAGGCCGAACTCCAAGAAGCGGAACGCGAGTCTCAGAGCGAGACTCTTCAGGGTGAAGAGCAAATGCAGACTTGGAACGACAGTGAGCCTCCGGGTTATCCCTTCGATTCAAGTGAATACTTTAATGATGCGCAGTCAGCTCCTGCACCAGGCTATCAGGGTTCACATCGAGACGAGCAGAGGATGTCCCTGGATGAACATGTCCGGCCGACCGCTTCGGGCGTGAATGTGTTCGACTACCAGGTCTCTTCATTTGACGATGAAGGGCAAGAGATGCAGGATAGTAAGTAATGTAGGAGCGTTACGAGGCAGCCAGGGCAGGCTGAACCACGTAATCCAACTTTCGCAGCATATGGATTAGAGATGGGATGAAACCGAAACCTTATGAATGACTGGGTAAGAGGGGCTTTTGTACGTTAACAGGATTAGGTAGACTTGATATCGTAATTCGCGATCTGGGTGAATTTCTCTTAATGAAAGCGCGCATGTTGTGTACGATACATGACATTGCTAAACTAGACTATTAGTGGTGCCATCACATCGCGTCTAATATTTATGAACGCTCAAATTGCGACTATCCGTCGTTTAATTTATTTTTTTCGCCATATTATATATATGTTAAATGAGGTTTCCGGAATATTATTATTACAACGCTATTAGGATCTACAGTAAACCTGCCAGAAAATGGTACTAGACAGGTACTTCCCATGGATCCACTCCGCACTTCCCAAAATAGTATGTGGGCATGTTTGTTGTGTTTGCATAAGGCTACCGCCCGCAATCGGCTTAACTTACCTAGGTAGCGCTCGCCTACCGCCTTTAGAGAGCTACCAGCGTCCAGCCCGATTGAATCCTCAATAACGACAATGACACTGGTAAACGATACTATAGCCGGAGCGACGCTCGAATTGCTCGAGGTCCGTCTGCGGCGACTCGAATACCTTCTCACCGGAGACGCGAACTGGGCGGGACAGCCAAAGCCCGTCCCGAAGCCCGAGACTCTGGACGATACCGTGGCCCGACGACTTGCACGTCTGGAGGCCGACCTGGAAAGGCTGAGCAAGAAGCTACCGGCCGTCCATGATGTTCTTCAGCTTCGTTAGTTTTTTTTTTTCCACCTAGTTGTCTGCGTTCAGAACAAGACAAAACAGAAGAACCAAGCTAATCAAGTTCCACGCGTAATGACCAGACGACCGGTTCCCTGAGCTCTTCCGCCCCGCACCACCGAATCAGATCCCGCCGGGCCTGACGGTGCAGAATCTCGCGTCGATTGTGCTATCGTACGCGTCCGCATTCCCGGAGACCGCGTCGCGCCTCACCTCGCTGAACGACCTTCCCGTGCCGGATGCGAAACTGTCCGCGTCGCTCATCGAGCTCCAGCCACGGCTGGAGAAGCTGGCGCAGGTCCAGGAGGAGCAGGCGAGGGAGATCTCTGAGCTGAGGACCCGCAGCGCGAAGGTCTTGCAGCGCTGGTACGAGGTTGGACTGCTCGGAAGCGGTGAGTGCTGGGCCGAATGGGAGGCGCGGCTCGAGGAGGTTGAGAGGGAGATCAAGAGAGAGGAGGTCGCGCGTGAGAAGAGGGCAAAGGTGCTCTGAGAACCTACCGGATCAATGGGTTATAGTCCATGTCTTTTTCTGAATGTCGGGCGTTGCCGTGAGAGCGTTCGCCCGTCGCGCTTTTCCGGTCCGTTTCTGTCGGGTTGGTTTTCCGCTTCTGGTATCATAGCGTCTCATAATGTGTATGGACTTTGTGAGGAGAACGTTTTGAGGTAAGCAATTACCCTTGATTCTGCGCCTCAGATGTCTCTAACATGATACTATGTTCTTGTTTCCTGATACTTGTACCGTTTCACTACTAATTCGATAGTGTAAATACCCATATTCTTCCACTGAGCCCGCAATTCGGAACGATCATCAAATCTACAGACCCTCTGACAACCTGGCCACGTAGTATGTTGGTCCAACGGGACAGCATGGCTATTCCTCCAGGGCAAGATGGTTTCTGAACATACCAGGCGATTGAAACCTTAACGATGGCGTTTCGGGAGTTCCTGGATCCGGATCTTTGAAGTTTGCACTTTTCGGCTACCCGATACTCAGCTTCTTAACAGCAAGCCTTCTCGATCTCCGACTAGCGAGGAAGATCGAAGCTTTGACGTATCCGTCGGGACGTTGGCCCAAGCGCAGAGCTACCGTCTGGATGTTGCCAGGCGAAACACGTTGGAAGTTAAGCTCCGGCTACTGCTTCATCTGCATGCTTGTTTATGCGACAAACGCATATAATGGTGATTTATCGTGGCGATCAGCAGGTCTCAAGGCTATGAATCTTGTCTATTTGTCGTAATCCGTTGACGGTGATGACCCGCACACTAGACTCTGTCAGATGCTATTTGGTAACAATGATTTCTAACAAAGTCGAATATCACTGAACTTGACATGCTGTTTTTCCCTCAAAATGATGTGGGAATAGCTGCCTATTCCATCCAAGCTGAAGTACCCATACTCGCGACATCTCAAGCAGCGCATACCAACCAAGTGATCGCAACAGTATTAGAAGGTCAAACATTAACTAACGTAGGACTGTCCAATCCGCAATAGTTAGAAGAGGGCAAGAATGATTGATGTATAGATCAGGCAGTCCTGCAGACGCTGAGTCCTATTCTGCTTGCTGGATGCGGAACATCCCAGGCATCACCACCTCGTGCCGTCGGTTTGTCGAAGGCTCCGTTTGACGAAGGAGCGTTGATCCGGACCAGCTTGGAGCACAACGTGCATGGCTCCGCCCCGTCGGGCCTCTGCGAGTGATATCGAGCGGACGATAGGGCAGCACTGGCCAAGGGATTGATGCGGATGACGAGTCTGGCCCTGCGGCACGGATCCGCGATCTGGACCCCTGCGAGGCACGGGCTGGTGCGGCGCAGGCGGGCAAATCAGCCTGCGCGGCCCCTCCCGCCCCGGTCCACCGCGCTCGTGGCCCACGCCCCATGTGAAACGCTGGCCAACCGCCTCCCCCCAACTCCTTTTCGAGCCTCACGACGTTCCCTCCTCACCCTCTCCGGTCGTTACGCATCGAGGTCTGCCCGTCAATCGACCTTCCTCTCGTTCTTGCATTCTCTGTTCTTCTTTGCCGACCCTTTCATATCCCCTCCAGCCTGGTGCTGAATTCGCCTCCCCCCAGGGCCCCCACAGACCTCTCCCTTCGTACGCTCGTTTATCCCCCTCCCCCCCCCGATCTTCTAAGGTACGGCGGTGCATCGTAGCCAGCTGCCGCTGGTTTATGTATGACGTCCATCATCGAATCCTCCAGTGGTGCTCGCTAGAGCCGTCACGTTCCACCAAGTCATACGGTTCACCTGACGCGCGCTATAGTTTCCAATCTTTTCCCACATTAACCAACTATCAATCGATCTCTACCAAACCGTGCGACCTGCTCGAATACTTCCAACTCCAGTCAAGCCTGCGATAAGAGGCAATCTCAATCTAGGAGGAGGAGGAGGGGAATTCGCCATCTCCCGTTACGACATCAGATAGGGACGCCCTATCATCTTCATGGTGGCATATTCTATCAATTCGCCGTCTCTCGAGAAAGGAAACCAGTACAGCAGATCCAAGCAAGGCGAGATGGCGCGGTTTAACGTTGGCAACATTCTTGGCGATCCGTTCGCCCTGGCGACAATCTCGATCTCCATTGTATGTGCCTGATTGTAACTCCCCAGTAGCGGTTCTCAGTGGGGCAGAGTGTTGACGGGTCTCGGTGTTATCTAGCTTGCGTGGTTGATCGCCTTCGTCTCGTCCATCATCGCAGATATACAGTCTGCGTACCCGAGTTATGTGTGGTGGGCCATTGCCTACATGTTCTGCTGCATCATCGGCGTCACCATCGTTGTCGCATCGAACACGAGCCTTGTGTACGGTGTTGCTGTATGGTCCCTGGCCGTTGCCTTTTCTTTTCTTTTGGCTGGACTGACGACGCTGATTGCCTCCAGGTTGTCGGATATCTGGCTGCAGGGCTCGTGTTCACCACCCTGGCCGTGAACTCCCTGGTCTACCAGGACGAATCGTCCAAGCAAGCTGCAGCAGCGGGATTCATCCTGCTATCCATGGTGATTGTACGAACATATTCTGCCCGTTGCGCGCGTGGACACAGGTTTGCTGACTCGACGCGCAGATCGTTTGGATCTTCTACTTCGGCTCGACTCCTCAGGCTTCCCATCGCGGATTCATCGATTCCTTCGCGCTCAACAAGGAGCAGCAGCAGGGTACTTCCTATCGTAACAGCAGCAGACCCATGTCGAATGCCTATGGTACTCAGACGAGCAACAAACCTCCTCAGATGTACACGTCGGCGCAACTGAGCGGGTTCGAAACATCATCCCCCGTGTCCGGATATGCCGGCGGCTCAGATCAGCGCAACTCTTCGCAGCCACGTTACGGCGCCCAAGCCAGCAACACCATGGAATCATCTGGCGGAGCAGATGAAGTGAGCCCGCCGACGGAGTATCCTTATCGCGCCAAGGCGATCTACTCGTATGAAGCGAACCCCGACGACGCGAATGAAATCAGCTTTAACAAGCATGAAATTCTGGAAGTGTCGGATGTGAGCGGACGATGGTGGCAGGCGAGGAGAGCGAATGGAGAGACCGGTATTGCTCCATCGAATTACCTTATCCTGCTTTGATGCGGTCGACGCGAGATAAGGGGAAAATCTGTACTCTTGCTACTCCCCCACCGTCCTGCACACAAAAATTCTCTTTGATACCCTTTTAACTGTAGTATCTGTCTTGGCGCGATTCTGGGTGCAAGTCATGTCATGTCCTGATGGCTCTTTCTTCTTCTCTTCGGCATTTTGCATGTCACCCCTTCTTCACACTTATTCTTCATTCCTCACCTATCCATCATCTGTTGCCCCGGTACATCTCAAACCCAAACCGACTCCGGAAAGTTCCTCACGGGAGGGGAGTGGGTATCCGAGCTATTCGAAGGTCGCACCTAGCCTTTTGCTCATTTATTGGGCATAGTTTACGGCGAGATATACTTTTTTTTTTCTTTCGCTCTTCTTTTTATTGTTCGGTGGGACGACTGTCTTGGGTCCTGGATGGGTATTTTTCTTCTTTTCATCCATTTTCTCATGAAGTGCTCAGCACATCATGTGTTGAGATTCAAGGAGTATGAGCATAGTGCCTTTTGTGTGTGTGTGTGTGTGTGTGTGTGTGTACAGATCGCAGATAAAAAGTGGTCAGAATCCAGTGCAGTTGGTTTCTGCAGTTGCGGTCTCTGCTTTTTTTTATCACTTTTTCGTGGAATGTACTTGGTTGTGCTGAGTAGTAAGGCTCGTGAAGTCAAGTCGGGGAGCTTTTTGTTTGATAGGCAATGTGGAAACCAGGGCTTCTACCTCAGATAACCGTGTATCTTATTACTTCCCTTTAAGCAAAAACAAGATGTTAGGTTGCATCGATTGCGAATGTAAACAAAAATAGAATGGAACATAGATAGCGACGGGCGTTCCTAAATGGACACGTAGGCGGAGACCAAATCAGATAATGTCAGTATGATAACACGGGTATACTATTTCCGAGGACTCCGTGTGGTGTACGGAGTACTGTATGTACATTGTACAACGGAACGTGGTGTTCAGATGCCCACAGCGACCAGGTGCTCCTGCAATCAGATTAGTACAGTACTTTTTACAAAGTAGAATAGTCTGGTTCATCAGCTTTTTTTTGCATTATTGTTGATGATTCATCCCGTTGTGGACTAATGTATGTGCCGTAGTACAGTACATGTACTGTACCAGTCAAGAATCTCTATTCCATAGGAGATTTGCCGACCGCGCCATTATCATAAGGATGCATGCGCAAGGGGTCGCTTCTTTCTTTCACGACTGGTAGGCACAGGACATCAGATTCTGCATGCAGGCTTATTTATCGACAATGTTAGTCAAAGGCATATAATATGGTAGTCCGATCTCTTCATGTGAAAGCGGCGCTGCCTATATAATTATTCTCCCGCGCTTCCCGGAAAGAAAGCAATGCTATGCCGATGGACCTCGGTAAGCACTGTACTGTCAAAACCTCCGTCTGCCATGATAATGGATAGCATGAACAAGAAGAAGGAGTACGTCCCCGTTGCGGCAAAGTGAACGTTCAAACGGTCAGCCGGTTGGGACCGTGCTCGATCTCTGTCTGGTGTGGGTCTGCGTCCAGATGGTGCCGCAGATCTGGTTGGTACATAGTTATATAATTGGAGGAGGAAGAGGAAGAGGAAGAAGAGGAGGAGGAGGGACAGACGGTTGGGGGGGAAGATGGGGGACGAGGTGCCCGTCGGTGATTGATGATTGTTTTTTTGCTGATTTGTATATATTAATCGATATAGGTATAGAAAAAGGTCAATCTTCCCTTCCGCTCCAGATCCAGCCGCATCTGGATCTTTGGGTTCTTTCTTCCTGGTCAATGTTCAAGGGGGGTCAGGCATTCTGTATTACGGCCAGTAAGTCTGTTGTACCAATTTATCACTTGTGGTCCGGACCATGGTTAGGACCTAGAGTTCAAGCAGGATACTGAAAAGCATGCTTTTTCATCGTAATCACAGTTATTTTGAGGGCGACAGCCATGGTTCTCGCGGATGGCTACGCCTTTTTTTTGGTGGAGTAGAAGCTTTGCTTATTCTTCTGGTGTATGTTTTATACTTGTGTTTTCTTGGCTATCGACAATCTGGGGGCCTTGCTTTCGCTGTTTGCGTTGGGTGAGGACTTGTCTGCTATATAATTATTCTTTTACAGTTCCTGGGTTGACACTGTCCCAGCCGCGCAGGGAACGTTCGACATCCTCGGTGGGATTATGTATCTTATTGTGTGAGTTGTTTCTTCTCGTCCTTTGTTTCGGATGCTTCCTCTCTGCCTACTGGTAGCACGCATAAGCTTACATATGACATCTCGTTAGCTGCCTCCTTGAAGACAGCATGTTCAGCAGCCACATCATCTGGCGCCTGCGGAACCGCAAGCTCCTCGAGGGCGCTAAGGAGGCCGGAAGGAGCGTTGACGACCTGCTCGAGGAGAAGACGAAAGCAATGGGTCGGAGAGGAGGCGGACGGTCGAGCTCCCTGCGGGATCTAGTCAGCTCGACAGCGAGGGGCGGTGCAGCCCCAGAAGCAGATTGAGGATGTGGAGAAACAGTGAACGGGATTGTTTCTTCACTCTGTCCCTGATCTGGATGGTCGTCTGGCCTGGCCGGACGGATCGTGATGCCACGAACTGTTCAGGCATTTTGTGGAGAGCGCAATGGCTCTGTCCGTAGCTCCGTGCAGAGATAGTATAAACAGGGCGTTCACGGCGGCTGTCCGTCATTGGGCCATCCTGCCCGAGTGCAGACACCGGGTGGTGTCGATATAGATTTCGGTTCCTCCCTGCCAATCCGTTGCGGCAGGCTGTCTGTAGCACGGGTGCCCGTCAACAGATAACGCTAGGCGGGAGGCAGACGTGTATCCAGTGAGGATCCATTCGGCTTGCAACAGAGCGACTCCGGCGAGCTAGCCCGGTGCCGAGCACAAGCTGGATCGTCGAATCGACACACCTTGTACAGGGGGTCCGATTGGCAGCGGCGGAGAGATTGACGGCCGTCTCCTGCGGCTCGAGGGGACATGCATCCGCGTCGAGACAACCATCTCAGGAGTCTGGGACCCCGCAGGACCTGTCGACGGCGTCCGTCCGGAGGCTGGGAAGATGGGGATATATAGCACGGCAACGCGGTGCACGGAACAGAGCTGGAGCAGCAGCGCAGCGGGCGTGGCGCGAAACGCAGCGTGTCTTGTCTGGTGCTGGAGCTCACTAACCAGCTGGCCCGGGCTTCCCTGCTGATCTCGAGTGTTTGATCTGATCGCTGCTATTTTAGAGAGTATTTAGCCCTCGCCCTCGTCTCTCCCCTCGCCCTGCGCCCTGGATCGAAGATCCCAGAGCAGAACGTCTTGCGAGAGGGGCGCTCTCGCCGGGCCTCGCAGGACGCGGGGAATCAGGGCGCAGCTTAACCATCTTGGTTGCTGTGGAGTTGCATCGTCGCCCTTTAGCTCGTCTGCGACTCTCCGTCTCTCTCTCTCTCTCCCCCGTACGGTGTGCGGACGCATCGAGGCCAGACCACGATGAGATGAGCAGCGCACCCGACTCCAGGCCCCCGAAACGCTCCCTCGCTGCTCTCCACGATGCCGGAGCGCCTGTCGCGGCTGCTCAAGGCGAAGCTGCTGCGTCGATCGTCGACCTCCGCCGTGCCTGAGGCGGGCGACGGCGCGGATCCCGGCGTCGACCCCAACTCCGACTCCCTCTCCATCCCGTTCCTCGCCCGCGATGACGGTCTGCACCGCCGGCTTCGTCACTACAGCATCGCGTCCTCCCTGCCCGCTGGCCTGCCCCGATCGACCGAAGACCTCGTCTCTCCCACTGCAAAGACCGACGGACGCGCCCCCCGTCCCGCCTGCGACAGGACGGACGAGGAGGAAGAAGGACCGGAGGAGGCCCCGGGAGCGCGAGACGACCGCCGCGACCCAGGCACAGACAAGGGCAAAGAGCGCAAGAGCAGTGCTCCAGAGCTGCGGCCGAAGGGAGCAAAGGCCTTGCTGTCCGTTCCCGCCGCAGACGCCGCCGCCTCTGTGCCGCGGACGCCCTCCGCCGATCCAGCCTTCCCAGCGTCCTCCTCCACCCCGTCCCCTCTGCGTTCGCCATCCCGCCAGTGCGACGTCTCCTCGGCGCAGCCAGGGAGCTGCAGGGCACCGGAGCGCGTCGTAAACGCCTCTCCCGACCCCCAATTGACCCCCTCCCTCGACCCCGTCGCCGAGTCCCCGACCAGCAGCAACCCCAGCCGTCCGACCTCCTTTCCTCAACACTCCACCGCTGGAGCGCCCAAACGTCCCAGCCTCGTGCGGAGGCAGTCCCTCCTCCCAGCGTCGCAGCAGTACCTGGTCAACGGGCTGCTGTCTCAGAACCGCGGGGGCCAGTCGGACGGTTCCTCCCACACGACGAATTCCGAGATGGTGCACCGCAAGATCTGGGTCAAACGGCCGGGCGCATCCGCCACCCTGGTGTCCGTCGCGGAAGACGATCTGGTGGACGACCTGCGGGACCAGGTGCTCCGCAAGTATCCCAATTCTCTCGGGAAGACCTACGACGCTCCCGACCTGATCATCCGGATTACGCCTCGGGAAGGCTCCAATCGCCAGTCGAATCACGAGCGGATCTTGAATCCGGAGGAGCCCATCTGCTCCGTGATCGACACGTATTACCCGGGAGGACAGACGGTCGAGGAGGCATTGATCGTGGACGTTCCCCAGCGGCGGACGCCCAAGCCTTCGCCTCGACACTACGTGTACTACCACCAGGCGGAGCCTGGCGAGCATGGCGAATACTTCCCTCCGATGCCAGTAAACGCAAACGTCGCGACTCCGCCTGCGCACCCGTCGAGCTCCATCTCATCGGCGAGCGGTGCAAGTGCGCACCCGACTCCGTCTATATCGATCCTCACGACCGGCAAGGCGCCCCCGCTGCCGTCCCCTGGCGGCCGTGGCAGCCGACATGCGCGTCGGCCTCCATTCTCACGACATCCGGCGACTTCTCCGACCGTCATGCCTCCGTCCTCGGCAACAAAGGGTGTGTCTCTCTAGTTGCCCCCCCCCCTGTCGTTTTTTCCTCAATGGGTGTCACTGACAGCTGTCTAAGATGCAAATGTATCTACGAATGGCCAGCCGGCTGCGCCTGCACCTTCAATGCCTACACCGCCAGCACCCGCGCCGGAATCACCGCCGAGCAAGAGTCTTACGCCCCCAGCGCGCGGTGCCTCTCCCCGCCCGTCTCGAAAGTCCAAGAAAAACAACGGCTCGGTGTCCGCGGGAGCAGCCTTTGGCGGGCTCATTGAGGGGACCGTTCCCCCGATTAATGTCCTGATCGTCGAAGATAACGTCATCAACCAGAAGCTCCTGGAAGCGTTCATGAAACGACTCAGTGTGCGCTGGCAGTGCGCTCCCAACGGTGAGGTCGCTGTCAAGAAGTGGCGTCAAGGCGGTTTCCACCTGGTGTTGATGGACATCCAGCTCCCGGTCATGAATGGCCTGGAGGCGACCAAGGAGATCCGAAGGCTGGAGCGCCTGAACGGGATAGGCGTATTCTCAAAGACGGCCTCCGGTCGCTCTACCGCGGGCTCTCCCGGGGACAAGAGGGGTGAGGTACAGGGTCCCCTCAGGGAGGAGGATATGTTAGGGGACCTTTCCCTGTTCAAGAGCCCGGTTATCATCGTCGCGTTGACGGCTAGCAGCTTGCAGAGTGACCGGCACGAAGCTTTAGCTGCTGGCTGCAATGATTTTTTGACCAAGGTGCGTTGCTTTTTTTTTCTTTGTTTTTTTTTTCTTTTCTTTTTCTTTTTTTTAGCTGTTTCCTCCTTGTTATGGCAGGAAATCTTGAGGACGGTTCGTTACTGACAAGTTGTACAGCCTGTTGGATTCCCCTGGTTGGAACAGAAAGTGACGGAATGGGGCTGCATGCAGGCCCTGATCGACTTCGAGGGCTGGCGGAAATGGCGGGGTTTTGCGGACGACTCGCCGTCGTCGTCGTCCAACCAAGCCTCCAACCAAACTGCTGACCCGAACAAGAGAAGCAATTCTATCAAAAGAAATAATTCCCTAAAGAAACACGGACAACACCCCCCTCCTTCGTCCCAAAGTTCTGGGGCTCAAGCTGGGAATAAGGTGTCGAGCGGAGAAGATGGGAACGAGGCTGTTCCTCCTGTTCCTACAAGACCGACACTGCCTGAAGCCCCGGGCTCCTCTGGGAGCGGCAGCGCAAGTGGCAGCGGGAGCGGCGAGATGTCAGACACCTCGAGTTTAGCCACGTGTGTGAGGAATGGGGAGCCGCCTGGCGGGAGCCAGGACCTGGATTGATTGATTGATTGGTTGATTGATCATGGAGAAAAAGAAGCCAGGCTGCTGGGAAGGAAATGACCATGTATTTTTTTTCTTGTCTCTTGAACATTCTATGCAGCTTTCCCATTCTATTTGATCACATTTTGTTGATGTCTCACACGTGCATGCATGCATGCATCTATCTATCCACCTATCTATCTGTTGGTCTGTCTGTCTCTGTCGCCCAGTGATTGATATTGGCACTCAGGGCTTCTTCTTCCTCATCTCCTGTTCTGCTGCCGTGTATCTCCTCCCATTTTTGCGCTCCTCTGCCTGCCTGCCTGTCTGTCTGTCTGTTTCAAGCATCTATCTCATCATCAGATACCCAGTACAGCAGTTTGTTTTTCTTTTCTGCTACAAAATGCTATGCTACACTATGCTACACTATGCAAATTTCCCAGCTTTTTTTTCAAAGCCTGGCTTTACTCTACTGCTTGCCACATAAACACATGACGCACAGATGACACATCACATCATTTCTCTTATTTATATTATATTAGCATGGAAAGAAAATGCATGCAATGCAATGCAATGCAATACAGCGGCATGGAACACAGATTCACACACACACATACAGACACATATATTTGAATGAAACAGAGAAATATAAATATAGATAGAAATACTACTCTCTTGAATTCAACGCCAATGCAACATGAGTCTGAGGTATTGATCATATCTTTATATCTCTTTCTTTGTGATGTCTTTCCCTTTTTCTTCGCTGGATCTACATCCATACATCCACACGTACCGTAAAGACATAAGAAAGAAGTATGGAAGGAAGATAGATGAAGCCGAAGAGGGTATTGGTATTGGTATTATTGCTATTAATTAGTATCGACATATCCACGTGTTACTTTCCATGTAGGAAAGATTGATTTTTTTTTTCTTTTTCTCCCCCTTTTTTCCCTTTTCTCTCTCTGATGCGAGGTACCCGAACCCAAACAAATGAATGAACGAGTAAATAAATAAATAAAAGGGCGCACTGGGTGCATTTTCCCACTCTCCTCCCCAACCCTCCCATCTTATCCATTATTTATTTATGAGTCTCTCTTACAGTCTCACCGAATTTGATTGATTGATGGATGGATGGATGGATTGGGATAATGATTATATTTTATTTTTAGGGTATCTCCCCCACCCCCCAGGTCAGGAGCATGCCTGGAATATGCAATATGCAATATGCATCTCTATTCCTGATCCCCTCAAGCTCAAGTAAAATAAATAATATGCTACCTCCAAGTTGATATGGGCGCGGTAAGTGCAAATCCTGACAAGCCTTTCTATTTCGGTCTGGATATCTTTCGAGAACAAGGTTTGTGTGTCATTCGAGTTGCGCGCACGTGGCGCAGTCTTCATGCTCATCGATGTAGATAGGACTGCTGAATCACTGCGTGAACAGCCGTTTTGACCCCACCCGAGATGAGTGCAGCGTTACTATGTACATATGTATAGCTATGTGTAGAGGTAGATAATAAAGGAGATTACTGTACAGGAAAACATGAAGAGTCATACCGGTCATCTACACAATCAGATCAGATCAGATCAGAGATCACGCCCTCTCGGCTCCGCCTCGCCTCGCGCTCCGCCACAACCCGCCCGGAAGCAGATTGTCCTTGAGCACGTTGATCTCGTTCTGCAGGAGGAACTTCTCCTCCTGCAGCTGCTGGATGTACGCCAGCGCCCGAGTGAGCACCTCGGACTTGTTCTGGAACTGCACGCCGCCGTCCTTCAGGTTGGTCCTGATGCCCTTGTTGGCGTTGGCGGAGTTGGTCCTGCTGCTGTTCGTCCGGTCGCGCAGGCTCGGGATGGCGTTGCTCAGCGCTTGGAACTTGGCGTTCAGGTTCGAGCGGTACCGCTTCTCGACCGCGTTGTGGGCCGCTTTGCGTCTGTTACTGGCGGCCACGTCCTTGTTGTTGGGGTCATCTGAAGATATTCGCGAGGGCTTTCTCGTATTCGTTGTTGTCACCTTCTGCCTCTGTGAAGATGAAGAAGAGGTCTCGAGCACGGGCGGGGGTAGTGGCTCGGCCTCGGATATGGACGATGGGCTGGAGACTATCGCCTGGGTACTAGTACCAGTACTGGGAGAGTTCCTTGAGACTTGCTCTGGTGTCGTTCCGAGCGATGCGATTCTAGCAGGGGACGATAGATAGGCAGGAGGATCGCTGCCTTGTGTTTGCGTGCGAAAGCACCCTTCTTGCTCGGTACTGGAAAGGACGGGGGAGAGGCTTCCACTGAATAGGGACGCGGTCCCTTCTTCACTTTCTAGATCCTATATGGTATGAGTGAAAAGAGCTTTTCGTTGAGGCTTGTTCGAGCGACACATACGGAGGGTAGTAACGAGGTACACGACGCGCGGTTTGATAATACGCGGCTGTTCTGCTCTGCCAGAGAGGGATATGCGTCGAGAGCGGGGATTTGAAACCCTGCATTGACGTGATTCGGAGGAGGGATATCGAAGGCGAGATTCTCATTCACAAAGTCCCATGGGCAGAAACTAGTTGTCGTGTCTTTGCAGACAGGCTCCGAGTCAAGATAGTAGAACTCCGACAACGATGGGAAATCCATGTGAGGGTTGTGGGAATCAGGGGCTGCCATGGACTCTCTCTTGTCAAGAGCAGAAGGTATCACCAAGGACTGTCGGTCGAAAGCCATGTGGCTATTATTATTCTGGATCATGTATGTTAGCGCAGGCTGCTGGTGGCGTTGTTGACGCACAGGAACTGGTGATGTGCATAAGCGAACGGCGGGGACATACCATCATGATGCTTTGATGCGTCGGTTCCCACGTACAGGGAAAGATAGATAAAGTAGTCGTATCAAGTTGAGTGGCTGGGTGTCCGTGTTGTGATCAGCTTGACCTCCCATCTTCCTGGAGGCAGAGGATCTTAATATATATAGAAATAAGGGCCTTCTCAGGCCCGGCCGGTATGCCGTACACTGCATCCGTCCTCGAGATGAACAGGGCAAGGCTAGGAAGGACCCGGATCGCTGGCCCATCTCAGCGTACAGCGGGGAAGCTGGACTCAAGCCATCTCTTCATCATGGTCCGTTCATGCCTGATACACACCACAACTCCCCCACCGTGGACGGAATTCTCGCCCGTGCGCGTTGCAGGGCTGGGATGCACAGAAGAGGGACAGCTGGCGGGGTCATCGCCATGTGCAGGCTGCGCGCCAATCCCAACACCTCTTGTTCAACGCTCTCCCTGACGTCCAGGATTATCAAAGCCAAAGGGCCCATGAATCAGCATCCCAGCGGCCGGCCCCGAGAGCCTCGTCGGGCAGACCTCGGTGGAGGCCAGAGCCGTCGAGCCTGTCTCGGGCGTCGCTTCGGGAACATCAAGGATTCGATCAGGCCAACTCCACGATCGACGAATCCCCGTCATCCCCTGTCCCTGGCTGCTTGGGGACGGGAACACGCCGACACGGAGGCGACCGATGCCTTGCTGCTCGGCTAAGGAGAAGACCTTTTCCGCTGGAACGCCGTTTCCGACATGAATCCAGCGGTTGGAGCTTCGGGAGAAATCGTTGTGAAGAAGCTAAAAATATTGCAGGGATCTCCTCCCAACAAGAGCATCGATGTCGATTTCTCCGTGGACCTATGACATATTCTAGGTCGCGGATGGGCGACATAGGTCAGCTCCAAGGAGGTTTTCGGCCTTATTGTCGACTGACACCATTCTAGACTCTGGCGTCAGAGACCTCTGGCTTCCCAGCCGAGCTTTCGCTGACGTACTAGAAAGGTCCCGTTCGTTCTGTGCAGAAATAGTGACGGCATTGACTGCGCAAGCATGTCTCCGGAGTCTGCACGCCATGCGGAGTACGGAGTATTCCGTGTGCTGAGCAGTCAGAGTGGGTATGGAGCACAGGCCATGACGATCCGAAAATCGATGATCCTCTGTTTTACGTTCCCACCCCGGATCGCCAGTGGTACGATCTGACCTGTGCGTCGATCTGAAGGACAAGCCTGGACCGTTCAAGGAGCTCCGTCGCCTCTGACATCATATAGGAGCCTTGATGCCCAAACTGGGAAACCCTTCTGTTTTGGAATTGAGCGACTTGCTTGGGGTTCGATGATGGGATACCTAGACTCTCGCTGAAGACTCCGGCCATTGGAACGATTTAGTCAACTAGCACATCCTAGAAATCAAGGATATGAGGCGGAACATTCGAATGTGTTTGAGTTCTTGGTGCGTTTTAATGAAGAGATGAAGTTCTATTTACATATTTCCCATCTGCTGGTCGATTGATATAATACTTATGCATGGAATTTCACCGTTTCAGGAGAGCCTGATGAACTGTTTGGCTGGCTTGAGCTCTTGACTATGGTACTCCTGGGCCACTCTTATACTGGGCTTTCGCTGGGCTGTTAGTACACCTTGCCATATACAAAGTATTCCAGCTTCGACATTGCGGGGATGAGAAACATATGCAGAAGGCCAGTTGTGCTCTGCGTAACCTTTGTTGACATCATAGGAACGTGTGACTTTCAATAATCATATCTGTTATGCTTTTTTGAGCAAATGTTTCTTTTGTTCATGAAATTGCATCTGGCACTTATAATTTTATCTATTGGAGAAGACCAGGGACTACCTGTTGTGACTTCCTTCTAATCATAAAAGGTCGATGAATACAGAGTTTTTTGTCTTTGTCTTTCGTCTCGGAACTTGCAGTGATAGTCATCCAGAGTTGCATCACTAACATACTGACAAAGATTACAGTCGGAGAAGCCATATCCATCCATATGTACAGCACATGGAGAACCCAAATCTTCCGCCTCGTCAAAGCTATTTTTCCTGTCCCTTGGCGCGTTGCTCAAAGGCTATTCATTACCAATATATGGCAGACTGAACATGAAATTTCGTTCAACGTCAATGTCCAATCTGTACACCTACCTATTTGGCACTGTCGATCGTGGCCATGTACTCTGTCGACGATCAGCAGATGGTCCGTGCCGATAAGGCTGAGATAAACTCACGGATCAGATCCACGATGCGGTGCGAATAGCCCCACTCGTTGTCGTACCACGACACCAGCTTCACGAAGTGGTCGTTGAGGGCGATGCCAGCCTTGGCGTCGAAGATGGATGAATGCGGGTCCCCGTTCAGGTCGGAGGAGACGAGATCGTCCTCGGAGTAAGCGAGGATGCCTGGCGTGGGATATACTAGATTAGCCGGAGGATTCTTCGTTTCTCTGAAATCGCGAAGAGGTCTAAGGATTGGTATTATGTACTATACCTTTCAGTTCGTTTTTGGAGGCTCTCTTGACCGTCTCCTTGATCTGGTCGTAGGTGACCGGTTTCTCCGTGCGCACAGTGAGATCCACCACGGAGACATTCGGTGTCGGGACCCGGAAGGCCATGCCAGTGAGTTTGCCATTCAACGAAGGGATCACCTTACCCACGGCCTTCGCGGCTCCAGTGCTGCTGGGGATGATATTCTGCGCGGCGGTCCGTCCGCCTCGCCAGTCTTTCGCCGACGGACCGTCCACGGTCTTCTGGGTTGCAGTGTACGAGTGGACCGTAGTCATCAAGCCTTCCACAATGCCAAAATTGTCATTGATGACCTTGGCCAGAGGGGCGAGGCAGTTCGTCGTGCAGGAAGCCATAGAAAGGATGTTTATATCTGGCTTGTACTCTGATTCGTTGACACCGAGCACAAACATCGGCGCATCGGGCGACGGTGCAGAGATGACGACCTTCCTTGCGCCTCCAGCAAGGTGCGCTTTGGCTTTGTCCAATGTCTTGAAGATGCCGGTCGACTCGACGACATACTCAGCGCCCGTTTCTGACCAGGGGATCTGCGCTGGATCCTTTTCCGTGTAGAAGCGGATTCTCTTGCCGTTTACCACGAGGTCCGATCCGTCGACCTCGATCTGGCCTTTAAACCGGCCATGGGTCGAGTCGTATTTGAGCATATAAGCCTGCAGGGGTGGAAGAAAGCATCGTCAGTAATTTGAAACCAGTGGCCAGGAACGATATCAGACTGCTTATCGGGGCGGGAACTGAGCTCACAGCATATTCCGGTTGAATGAAAGGATCATTGGCTGCGACAACTTCGACACCGTCCCGCTCAGCACTGTATAATTTTTAGCCATTCGCATCGCCTAGTGAGTACGTAGTCGCTAAAGCCTAAGTTTGGACCAGGCAAGGGGAAGAAGGGAATCGCGGGGTAAGCTCACGCGATTCGACAGACCTGATTTTTGGTCAGCACCCGCAAGGAAAACGAAAAAAAGTCTAAAAGGGAAGAACTCATGCTGTCATACAATTCTTCCAATTCGACCAAAACCGTTGATTCCAATCTGGGGACGACGTCAGACTCCTTGAACGCGTAGGCACCACAGTCTGTGTATCTTGCCTTTACAACCATGTTCGCTATTTTTCAATGACAAAAGACCACTTAGGGTTGATGCGCAGTAGTTTTCGGGGTAATTATGAATTATATGTGCAAGCAACTGTCACGACGTTGACCTGCTTGCTATATGGTGACCATGACACGAGAGGGTGAACGGAGCGAAATATAAGTCTACGTCCATCCCTCGCGGGCAGGTACTCCCGATATCCACGCCATGATCATGATCATGATCATGATCATCGTCTCACTCCAGCATGAGAGGTACTAATGTAAGGATGGTGAGAGCTGTCCATTGGAAGCGTCCGACCGCTGGTGGTTTGTGGTCTGACGGCGCCACCGACATATGCCCGAGACACGTTATTCGCGTCGTTTAGGTGGTACCGATTGGGGTTCTCGACCGATCTCTAATCCCTGTCGTTGTCGAGTCTGAAGAAAGCTGGTTACAGCCGTCAGCATATCCTTTCAACAAGTGGAGAGCAGAGCATTCGGACCTGCCATTGAGACTACATATCTCATGGTTACATGATGATGGATGCATTTTGGCAGACGTGGAACTGTATCAGCATGCTACAATAGGTCAGACTTGGAAGGCAACAGGAAGGTCAACTAACCGGTTTAGCAGATCTCGAGTGATCCAATCTCATTAGATCCCAACAACTATATCGTCGTGAGACACGGCATGGCGATTATCAGGGTTCCGGGATGAATCAACCGGAGAGCATCCCAGAGGATTCCGGACACCTGATCTCGGTCCGACTCGACGACGGCTAGCACGGTTACAAGCAATCTTCTCACGTCTGTAACACTTACACTTTGCTTAGCCACCAAGTCTAATTCTGCTTCCATACCTGCTTTCCCAACTACCGAAATACTAACTAACTACATGTTCTAAAAGACGGCTGCCTCTACAGTCTTCCCACGCCACTCAGGAACCCGAGACGCCAATGGACATGTTTCGACTCGTAGCAAATCAAGGATAGGTTAGGTCGACACGGATTTAAGTCGATGACAAAGCGATGCCGGAGCGGAAGCCCGGTCAATGAGGTGAGATTTTCGTTTCGGGATACTAAAGTGATCTGATCTACATGCGATGGGGAGACTCAATCGTAGCCACCGCATAGGAAGTCGCCATTGCTCGCGTACGATGACGAAGCGGGAGGAGACTGCGGTAACTGCTTATCTTCTCAAGGATATGGCCGATTGTCGCTGTGGTCAATCCTGTCTCCGACGTCTCTTCAAGCATCTGATCGGGACGGGAGTGCGAATTATGTTCGGCCGGGTGCCACCAAGGGCGATGCATGTGTCGTCTGCCCGGTAAACGTCAGTCGACATGGATCTAATATAAGAGAAGAGAATTTATATCGCAATTCTCTTGTTTTGGATCTCAGATTCTACCTTTCATTTATAACGAGTCCTTGGCTCTCTGTGAAGACTACCCCTTCGACGCAGGGGACTTCACCAAGGATACCTGCTCACAGACTTTACAAGTTATCTTGCTTCTCTTCCACACTCCGTGCCATACAAATCTTATTTCCTCCTCGAGTAAATCAGTACCAGATGCGGTCCGATATACGCACCTCGGAGCTCAAGTCTCCGGTGGATATCGCACACTATCTTTTTACCAGACTCTACCAATTGGGCATCCGATCGATTCAAGGCGTCCCTGGTCGGTGTTCTCTCACTTCCATTATCATCACATGCTAACACTAACACTAATTGAATAGGAGACTACAATCTCACGGCTCTCGACTACATCCCCAAGGCTGGTCTGAAATGGGTGGGAAACTGCAACGAGTTGAATGCTGGTTGGTCTTGTACACAAGTCTACGGCGCTGGTTGGATACGGGCTAATTAGGACTTTTATTACTACTCAGGATATTCTGCAGACGGCTATGCTAGGATCAAGGGGATATCAGCCCTCATAACCGCCTTCGGAGTCGGTGAGCTCTCTGCTATCAACGCCATAGCCGGAGCATACTCGGAACACGTCCCGATCGTCCACATCGTCGGCCAGCCCAGTACACTGTCGCAGAGGGACGGCATGCTGCTCCACCACACCCTTGGCAACGGGGACTTCAATGTCTTCGCCAATATGAGCGCGCATATCTCCTGCTTTGTGGCCAAGATCACCGACCCCCAGGAAGCTCCAACCCTAATCGATCACGCGCTGCGGGAATGCTGGATCCAAAGTCGGCCGGTGTACATTGCTCTCCCGACGGACATGGTCCAGAAGAAGGTGGAAGGAGAGCGCCTAAAGTTCCCAATTGACCTCCGAGAGCCTGTCAATGACCCGGAGAAGGAGGAGTACGTCGTTGACGTCGTTCTGCGATATCTCCATGCGGCCAAGAACCCGGTTATTCTCGTTGACGCCGGCGCCATTCGTCACCGCGCTCTTGATGAGGTTCACAAGCTTGTCAAGGTGTCGAAGCTGCCGGTGTTTGTTGCTCCCATGGGGAAGGGCGCTGTGGATGAGACCTTGCCCAACTACGGGGGTGTCTATGCCGGGGATGGCTCCAACGAAGGAGTCCGCGAACGGGTCGAGGGTGCAGACTTGATTCTCAGCATTGGAGCCCTCAAATCCGACTTCAACACGACAGGATTCACTTACCGGACAAGCCAATTGAACACGATAGATTTCCACAGCGATCACGTCCAGGTCAGGTATTCGCATTACCCGCAGGTCAACATGAAGGGCGTCCTCCGAAAGGTCATCGAGAGAATGGGAAGTCTGAATATCCAACCTGGACCGTCGCCTTCAAACGCAGCAGCCAACAACCATTCGAACGGTTCCGCGGACGCGCCCATCACGCACGCCTGGCTGTGGCCGGCGGTCGGCCGCTGGCTTCGGGAGGACGACATCGTCATCACCGAGACCGGCACGGCCAACTTCGGAATCTGGGAAACCAGATTCCCCAAGAACGTCACCGCCATCAGCCAGGTTCTCTGGGGAAGCATCGGGTATTCCGTGGGTGCCTGCTTGGGAGCCGCCCTGGCTGCGAAGGAGATTGGGCGTCAACGCACCATCCTCTTCGTCGGCGACGGTAGCTTGCAGATGACCGCGCAGGAAGTGAGCACGATGATCCGGCAGGACTTGAACGTCATCATGTGAGAAAATCCCTACAATCGTTTCTGGCACCTGCTGACAAGATATTTCACAGCTTCGTGATCTGCAACGAGGGGTACACGATCGAACGTTACATCCACGGCTGGGACGACGAATACAATGACATCCAGCCGTGGCACCAGAAGGACCTGGTCCCCGCTTTCGGAGCCCAACCCGGGCGCTACAAGACCTACCAGGTCAGGACGAGGGGAGAGATCGAGGCCCTGTTTGCCGACCTTGAGTTTTCTTCTGCCCCTTGTTTCCAGGTACGCTCTTTCTCAGCATGACGTGACATCTAGACCATACTAACATTGCCCAGCTGGTCGAACTTTACATGCCCAGGGACGACGCTCCAACGGCCCTCAAGCTAACAGCGGAGGCTGCCGCAAGACGGAATGCAAAAGCGGAGTGATGGACAGGTGTATGGCGTTATGAAACTTGCTGCGGAGCTTAGACTGTATTCCTTGGTTCTTCAATTCTCTCCTAATCTCCTACAACGCGGGTTAGATGTTATATATAGTGGATTCCAAGATTGAGCCTAGATCACATACTACTGCACTTGTTAATATGCACTACACTCAGCTTTGGTAGTGAAAGTGGAGGGAATGTAGGTCTAATTTTAAATTCTCACGTCTCTCATAAGAAAAAAAAAAAAAGAAAGGATCTTATAATTATGCAAAACTCCCGTTCTCATATGAAGACAATGTCCATGAAAAAATCCAAAATATGATATGGTATTACATGATGTAGAACTCCTGAATCTTGACACTGACAAGTCAGTAATCCGGTTATTTTTGTACTGTACTGTAGATATGTCCTGCCATGTACTACATGGTGAAGGCAACTCCAAAATGATACAAGTCGGAATGCGATACAATGGCTATTTTAGTTGATGGATCTGTCGATGTAGACGGTCAGACAATCGGAAAGTAGGAAGAAAAGTATTATCTTCTTCCCTTGCCAACGGCAAACTCCAATTCCACCGTACCTGTGTGGCGACATGACACAGGGCAATCTACCCACCATGTGAACACCTCGAACTATACTACCACTATTTGCCTTGTGAGCACATAATAATACATCCCCGCCACCCTACAGCCCCTCGGCATCACATGGGTTCGGCCTCTTCGGCAGAAAAACACCGTGGCGCCCGGGCGGCTACCGCCGGCCCCGAAACCACTGGCACTTAGGTAGTAGGCTCCCGGAGCTCTCCCGATCATCTAAATCGACTCCAACTCAAAGAATAATAATAGCTTGGTTTGGGTCCGGGTCCGGCTGCGGACGGACAGGTCCGATCCGAGTGCCGTGCGGCCGTGCCCGGTCGCAGTGCCGGGTGAAACCGGAGGGGATGCCGGGATGCCGAGATCGGATGATTCCATGACGGAGGGGATCGGAGTCGACAGGACGGAGCTTGCCAGTCTCGTAGCTCTATGACTGCTTTCTTTCTAGGTAGTGATCGCTCGGGATAGATAGTAGTATGCACATAGCACATGCATACATCTTGAGAAATATACATACATATACGTAAACCTCGTGATCATGTTCGAATCCATGACAGCCACGTGGAGAGATCATCGGGTGAAGAACCTTCATCATGCCTGGATAAGTACTAACATTAGCACCATGTACAGCTGGAGCCACAGACGTCACTTCCCTCCTAAAGGGTCACGGACGACGAGCTCCCGTGGAGGCGACCATGATCATGAATGACCGGGGGGGGAGCGCCGAGGCACGGCTGGAGTCCATGATGTCTATGTCTGGGGGAAAGACGCCGGCGCGCCCGTTTGAGCACTACTACCTCATGTACCGAAAGTAGTACTAAAATACCAAGGATGCACATGACATCGTGGGATGAGCACATCAATCAAATTAAATAACGGGCTTGATACCTACTAGAATACCTACCGAATGTAATATCAATCTATCCAAATCCCGTGCTCATCCTTTTGACATTGTACAGCATATACAGCACATAAACATATTACCATGTCCTTGTTACTATACAATCAATCTTCTTATCGAAGAATAAACGCCACTGCCGGCAACTGGCATCTACATCTCTCCGCGACGAACAAGTCCGCCGATTCAACCCCAGCGACTATTCCTATTCCCCAGACCAAATCCGCGGATCCCGATCCGGATCCGGATTCCCTTGGCATGATCGTCGCCTTTTCGGTGCTCGGGTTCTTGCTTTTCGATGTTGCGATGTAAGTACCTGGCAAGCATCATTGCCTTTTTCTCCTTGAGTCTTTCTATAGTATAATCCGTCACTCTCTGTGCATACACATGGATACGTAAGTTGGGCAAACATACTGAATCAGAACAGCCTATCCTGGTATACCTGGCACCATTTCCGCTCCGACAGGCGGCAGCCGTCAAGTCACGTTAGGTCCCGACAAGAGCTCCTCTTCAAGACCCTCCCACACAAGACCAAACTCGCGAGGCTGGAGCAGGCCGCGCCGACGCAGCGGCTCGACGTCTGGTGGAAGGCAACAGTGCGAGCAGCGGAGCTGCGTCTGCCGGAAGAAGAAGTAGGTGCAACCGATAGGCAGTTTATCTGGTAAGCAAGCAAGCAAAGCACTGTACAGTAAATACCCCTGCTGGACTCCATTCTATATTTTGTACTTGCACATAGATCTATGTGGATCCCCCCCCCCCCCCCCCCCCAACATTCAATTTCTCTCTCCTTCGAACTCTGTTTCAAGTTCACTGACACGAGACGTACTCGATTTTATATTATACACACAAACAGCGCAATCTGTCTCGAAGCAGTCAACCCCTCGCAGACGATCCACAGCCTCAAGTGCCACCACGTCTTCCACGACCGGTGCCTCGAGGGGTGGTTCCTGGAGTGCCATTTCGACTGTCCGCTGTGCCATGCCGTGTTCTTCTATTTCTGTGCGGGGAATAGTCCGACGGAGTCGGGGAGCAGTGACTCCGGTGTAAATAATATGGTGTAGTAGGAATCGCCTAGATGAAATGTTAAAGAAGTTCTCTGGAATCGTGTTGCTTTTTTATATTTCTTATTCAATCTTATACCTAAAACTAATACTTAAAAAGAGAGAAAAAATGTCCTAGTAGCTCAACACTTGAGATCGCGGAACGCAGTAAACTAGTTATCTCATGACTACCAGTGTCTAGGTAGGCGTACTTAGAGATCGATTACAACCACCAATACAACCTGTTCACTTATCAATGACTGTGCTCTAGGGGCTATGGTGCTGTGGCTATGGCTGTGGCTTTTTTTCTTTTTTTTTGAAGATCGAGTATCTAGAATGACAAATATCTCCTCAGTATCTAATTGGCCAAAACAGTAGAGAAAGAGGGAAAAAAATTCATTTCTAAGAAGCAGAGCTCTTTCCTTTCTCCAGCCCAGCACACTTAATTAACATACAGCAAGTTAGGTAGGGTAGTACAGGCCAGAGCAAGATCACAATATGCATTACAGCTCAGAGGGAGGGGGAAAAAAGGAACCAAGGGGGACGGACAGAGATCGTGCAACGTTGGATTGGATTGGAAAACCGATTCATGAACGGACCAGTCAATCAGTACGGTCAAACACCTTGCTGCTACAGTGTATGTAGATGGACAGATAGACACTACTATATATAAAAGACAGAAGATGTGCTTGAACATAGATTATAATGAGATCTATAGCTTGGAAAGTTGTAACGCTTGGTTTCATGTACACTGTGACCCCAAAACATTTCTCCATTCATCGTGGGAGGATTCACGTCATACAGGAATACAAAAGAAACGTAAAAGCGACAAGCCGCAGACAGAGTTGACAATAGGCATGTTCCATTACGGTATCACATTGTTTGCATCCATAGTGGTATCGGCTGAGTACATGGCACAGCCAAGGGATATTACCCAGCATGATATGCAGCAGGGATATAATGTACATACATCTAAAGTTACAGACAGAACAGAGGTATTCGAGTCATAGTCAAGCAAACCCACGCCTAAGCAACGTTTCCATGTCGTGAAATGAACATCAAGACGTGCAAGGAGAAAAGAATACATACGACGGAAGAGGAGGTAGGAGTAAAATCAGACCTCGACCTTTGTCGGGATCTTGACGGCGCCCCTCTTCCGATCATACGATGGCACACCGTACCTGCGGCCCGGCGCTTTCCAGCCGCGGCCATCGGGACCGGTGGTCTCCTTGCTGACCTCGACGTCCTTGAACCGGAATTCGAACCGTGAGGACTCCGGCTGGACTTTCATGACTCGCTTCTCCTCCTCCTCCTTGGCACGTCTCTTGCGCTCCTGCTCAGCATCCTCCTCCGCCTTGAGGCGCTGCTCGTAGCGCTGCATCACCTCCTTGGGTTCGCCAGGGTGGGCCAGGCGGTCGCGCTCGAAGGCGACAAGGTGAGGATGCGGGATTCGCACATCCGCAGGCTGCAGTACCTGGATCTCATCGTCGCCTTTGCCAACGCGCTCAATCTTCTGTGGGTTTCTTGTGATGTGGCTTACAGTGTCGGCCGGGTCATCAGGGTTGATTGGTGACGCCTGATCATGTTCCAGTGCGGGTGCACCGGAAAAGACACGACCAGCGTCAACACGGTTGAACTGTCGTGACTCTGATACGGGCCAAAAGATCTGAGGTTCAGTGAGTTTGTGGACGGGGAGGTCGTTGATAGACTCGTGGGCGATTTGACGCTGAGGTGGCTTGCAGAGTGGTGTCGTGGGCACCATCTCGTGGATGGCGCGCGCGTAAGGCAGCGCAAGAGGTTTACCCTAGGCAACGTCAGCAACGTGAAGATAGAAGACCCAATTTTCGCAGATGAAACGTGGAGTTCATGGCAACATGAATCAGAGAGTTGTAATTTTTTGAGTAAACATCCTCTTGCTGGGAATGAGTGCAAGAGTCTTCAAGACTAATCGATTTTGGGTTTGCTCATCATTGAAGAAAAGAGACGTGACATAAAGGCAACGTAAGAGAATCCCCTTACCTCTTTTCTCCATCTCTTTTCCAGCTCGACCAACCGCACCACGGCAGCAACTCTCCTCATGTCCACACCAAACTCGACACTGACCGCACGCACGCTCTTCTTGTCTTCTACAACGCGTCTGTGTATCTCATTCCGCAGCTCCTCGCTCAGAATGGGCTCACTGACAAAGTGTGGGTTCATCGGGAACGGTCTTCGGGAGAGTTCCTCGCCGGCATTCTCTTCCTCCGCCGATTTCTCCCCCGTGGCATTCTCCTCGGCTTTGGCCGCCCGAGAACGCTGTTTGAGATTCGTGAGGTAGTTTGTTTGGCCAGGGACGTGATACTTTAGCGCAGCCCCCTCACCATTCAACCACTCGAACATCTGCTCCCGGAGCCTAGTCTGTGGAACGATGGTTGAGGAGAAGGGGCGGGAATGTTGTGGTTTGCATGTTGAGATGGAGGGAAGGGTGTTAGACGAGGCTGAGAGGATTGAGGACGGTGATGAGGATGTAGAGGGAGAGGGGAGGTAGGATAAGAGAGAATTGGAGATGCGAGATGATTGTATTCGCGGAGGCATGGCGGGGAAGTGGAAGAGAAGAAAGTACAATACACCAATCGAAGAGAAAGGTAACTAATAAAAGTGCCAATGGCACGAATAAAACTTGGAAGATTAAATAAACGTCTCTGTCAAGGCAGAGGAGGCGGGTGGAAGAACCCCCTGCGAGTAGTTGAAAGCAGGACAGGAAAGCAGAAGTTTTTTTTCGCACACGAAAGGTCGCTGGTGCTGGTCACGTGTCTGTGGGTGCCGAGAGGCTTGGCGCATCTCGGATGTTAGGGCGCAGTACTCGGTTCTCCGTCCTACTTTGGAGTACACACGACTTTATCGAATTTGGCAAAGAGTCGCTTTTTAGCCAAAACCTTCTTGTTAGGTAGCTTACAAGTGAGGATCCATATTCAATGAGATACAAAAGATATTCCGGATCTAACCTTTCTGACCTGTAAGTCGCCATGAGTTGCATCTCTCCAACCCTAAGATTGTCGGTCCTTGCTAACGCAGTACACAAATGTGTATAAAAGTGTAAGAATCCGGCAAAAGCTAGAAATGACGAGTTAGGAGGGCCCATATGTCTCAGCAATAAGTGGCAGTGTTAAGCTAGATGGCTAAGATGAGCTAAGCTAGTGGGTGAAGCGTGCAGCAAGGACGTGACAAAAACAGAGCAATGACCACGTTCGGTTGGTAAATAGAGGGTTCGAGCGAAGTGAAATACAGGAAGCAGCAATGTCATGCCTGACGGCCTGCTCCGTGAGAAAGGCAGGAATAGAAAGGTAAGATCGGTGGATAACATATCGCGCCTCTTTTCTTCGTGTCCCATCCCAGTTCCGTTAAGACTCAAACTGCTCAAACAGGCAACAGAAATTCCAGCATGAATCAATCAATCAACCGAACCGATCCGAAATAGAAATATGCAGCCAAGATATGATGGACCTAGAAGCCAGAGTGCAAACGCTGCCAGACGCCCTTTTTCCGGTCCGAGGAGATAAAGCCCCCGGAGGTGTGTATCTGTGTATGTGTGTAAAGTGAACGCTCCTCGCAATAAGTGTTAGGACCGACCCTCTGCCGTGTATATTGCATGCATCATACCGTACTGCAGAGATAAAGAAGAACGCGGTGCAGTCTGACCGGAGACTTCAGCAAAATGCAACGCGCAGCGCCATACCGTGTTTTAGCGAATCGAAACGCGCCACAAAGATGAGAACCACAAGAGTAGGCATCGTCTGCAACAACTGAACAGTTCTCTCCTGCGCATCGGCAGGCCAATCATCCAGCCAATATTCGTACGCCGTAAAAAAAGACGCTTGCAAACGGGGAATCATTTCAGCGCAGTGCGATCAATTCAATAAGGCGAACCGACAAAACACATATGAAAAAAAAGGCCCCGTTACAACTCGCCTAACAGGAGCGAACGAAGCAAGAAATGGAAGAGTTCGGTGAAGATATGTGTGGGATGTGGTTGAAAGAAAATTGAAGAAATCAATGCAACACCTTGCTCCAGCCCTGATGTCCGTCGACAGGGCAAAACGCAACACGCGAGAAGGGAAAAAAAAATGCAGTGTTCCTAACGGCGAATGTAGGGGGGTAAAAGTGAAGACATGCGATTCTCATGATGCAAAAGAGAAAGCTCCGAAAAACAGAGTGTCGTGCCGTATGAATCCCAGGAAGCGTTGAGCCACCCAATGTTGTCTAGCTTGTGAAAGCCAGATCCAATGCGCCAGATAACCCAGTTCTCGTCAAACATGCCGGACATTATCAATACGTGAACACGCCATGATTTATCGACCCATCATATAATCAGGATAGACGTTGTTGAAGCCTCCCATGCTCGGCCCAGCCGTGTTGCCAGCAATCCCGCCTACTAGAGGAGCGGCCGTCATAGTTCTGATTCCAAGCCCACTGTTGGCGTTGAGCAGACCATTGCTCATCATCGACGCATGAGGGTTTCCCAGTGGGGGCATGGAACCATTTCTCATCGCCATGGGCATAGCCAGTCCAGGAGGTGCAGAAAGTCCAGGAGGGGGTCCACTAGCCGCCGAGAACATGTGGTTCGGCATGCCACCAAGCGCGTTTGCACCGGGAATCTGGCCTTGCGGGGTAAGTGGGGTTGAGGGGTGATTGCTTCCCGGCTGCCCGCTACGGACCCCCAGAGGATTTTTCGAGAAACTCAGGCGGATGCCCGTCTTGCCGCTGTTGGAGAGCTTGTAGCCATAAAGCTCGTTGAGCGCCTTGCTTGCCATAGCCACCTCGTCGAATTCAACGAAGCACATGGGCCCATTCTGCTTGTTCCGGAAACAAAGTCGCTTATAACCACGCTGCTTGGAGAAGAGCGCTTTGAGCTCTTCCTCCGACGTATCAGGTGGGAGATTACCCACGTACAACGTGTTGCAGGGAGGGTTTAGATCATTGGGATTGGCAGCCGGCAGGCTGTGGCGCGGAGTATGTGGAGTAGGGTAATGGAACCCGTGATTTCCGCCCATGTTGTTGTTGATGTTTGGAGGCAGCGCTGACGGAGTCGGAACACCCATGCGTGCAGAACCTCCTTGGGTGTAATTCTGCATCGGCGGGGATGCCACATTCGTCGTCAAAGATAAGCTGGCGAATCGACTAGTGGGGATCTGAGGATTGGTGGACCGTCGCTGCATGGACATGGAGGAACTGTGCCCGTTCTGGGCATACCCAACAGGATCCTTGAGCAGCTCGCCGGTCTCTTCATCCAGATCCTGATCGATCATGGACTTTCCGCTGACGCGCGGAAGATCATTGATACCGTTTCCAATGGGCGACTGAGGGGAGAAAATGCTGTGCAGTCTGGAGTTGGAATCCGGAGCAGGGAGCGCATCGCTATTCGTCTGCGCCAGCCCGTTTGTGGTCAGCCTCTCAAGACTTTGAAATGTGCCGTTGAAACGGGATGATTGACGCGACAATGGCCCGGTCGTTGGAACACCACCCGACACCCCCCGAGACGCAGAATAGTCGACTGTGTTGCGCCTGCCGCCCAGCAACGACGCGGATGGGCCAGTGAGCATCTCCACAATCATATTTGCTTCGTTCTTCGAGTTTGGTTTTCCGTCAAGCATGGCTCTTGCTTCTTCCGCGGCAGCCTGGGTGCCGAACCGCGCAACTGCACTCAAGAAGCCGCTGTCTTCGGGCCGCTCGTTTGGAACGAAATCCGCGTCGACAAAGTCCTTGGCGAACAGAAACATGCTCCGGAGCGCTTCGCGACTTGTATTTCGCGGGAGCTTGCGCAGCAGAATTGCGCCGCCGGTATCCATCTTGGAGAAGCCATTCAAGTTCTGAACAGGCTTGTCCGAGTCGCCTAAGCGCATCGTGTTCGAAGAGATGTCGAATGGAGCAGCCGAGCCGAGGGACGAGAAGGGATACGCGAAAGAAGTGTTCAGAGATGTTTGCGCCTGCGACGCAGTCGGGCTGTACACATCGGCCGACATCGCATTCTGAGCCGTCGACAGCACCTGGGAAGAAGAGAGGGATTGGTGTGGAGGAGAGGAGGTGGAGGAGACGGAGGTTGTGCGCTGGGTGGTGCTGTAGGACCCGGGGCTCGTGTGGTTGGACTGGTTCGAACTCCCACCCATGCCTCACAAAGGGAGGATCTCGTCGCTACACAGTGATAATGGTGGCGCTCAATCTCGAATTTGTCGAATCGCACCGAGTAAGCAGCGAAAACAGAGGCTAGAGACGAGGCGCGAGCGGTCGTGTCGCGGAGACAGGTCGGCCGTCGCAAGACGACGGGGGCAGAGAGAAGAGCGACAAAAGCTTGCTGCAGATACTGTCGGGCACTCCGAGATGAACGGTATCGGGGTCCAGCGTGTCACACCACGGGCATCTCCTCCTCCAAGCAATGTGGAAGAAAGTGCGATGGAACGAGGCGTGCTCTCCTGCCTCCCCGGTCGTGCGAGGGAACGATGCGATGTGCGAACGTCGAGGTCGCGCGACTCCGGGCGACCGGTGAAAAGGTATCAGACGGGCTCAGATGGAACGTGGAAGGAAGGGATTGCGAGGGGGGATGGCGAAGGGCACGAAGGAACGCGGGACGAGGCAGAAGCGGAAGGGGGGGGGGGAGAGAGAGAGAGACGGAGGAGGGAGTCGGGGGAGGCGTGGCCGTGCGAGTCAGAGGAGTCGCTGGATGATCTGACTGGCGAGGACGGCGAGGAGCAGGGCTTGCGAGTCCGGAACGGGCTGGCACGGGGGATGCTGGGATGCTGGGACGAGAAGCGGTCGCCAAGCAACAAGGGACCGAATCAGGACAGTGCGACCGCCGGCCCAGGCCCTGGGCAGCAGCACAGGCAGCCCAAGGGAGAGGAAAGCGCGAGGCACGACAAGCTCGCGGCGGCCGATCCCAGGAGAGCAGGAGCGACGATGGGTCCAGCGCCCGATGCGAACGTGCGAGTGCGTGCCCCGTGGAGGAGTGGGCGCGGCCGAGGGCGCACACTGGTCGGCGCTGCGGGCGGTGGGCGCGCGGCGGCCGTGGCTGGGAGATAACGCACGGGGGGATCCGCGGGAGCGCTGCTAGTAGCGAGCCCGGTGGGGACGCTCTATATTGTCAACTTGTCAAGACTCGAGAGTAGCGAGCAGCGCGCACGTCGGGACGCAGACAGCAGGCCCTTCTGCGCTCTGGACAATACAGCCGTGTAGCACAGCAGCACGCCGTGCTGTAGAAACCGCAGCGGTCGTCGCGGTGGGGAGTCGCTAGGGTCCTTGCAGTAGCACTGCGTCCACCGGCGTGCCTCGCGTCTAGTATCTACACGGTGTCGATGGAGACCGGGTCCCGCCTGTCGTGCCGATGGCTCGGAGGTGAAGATGACGGACCTGGTGCTGGATGCACGACGGTGGTCCTCGGCAAGCAGACAGGAGCTGCGGGCAACGGCTGCGGTCGGATCTCGAGTCGACCGCCGCACAAACCAGCGTCTCGGGCGCCACGAGAAAGACCAGCTTTGAAGGTAGGCAGGGGAGTTTGCTGATAGGACAAGTAAAGAAAGAAGAAAAAATTAAGGGCTCTGTGCTGCCAAACTATTCAATAGCCGAGATGACGATAGGGCTAGTCGCGATCGAGGATGAATGCGGCGGGTCGTGGCTTGAGCCGTCTCTTTTTCTTCTCCGTACTCCGAACGCTGGGAGACGAAAAAGGATACCACTCGGGGACTTGATCCGGTCAACGATCGGCTTTCGTGGATGGTGAGGGGTAAGAAGGTTTGCTAGCTATGGAGGAACCGTTCGTCGGCACAGGTGCTCCTTGAGTTGCGAGTTCTCACGGAAGTTACCCTGATGGAGCTCCTGCGGGAGGCGGATATGGAGCGTCTCAACTCGCTTGGTGGCTCTTCAGGACAGCGCAGAGATCCAATAGAGAGCACGCATCCACGGCCACCGTTCAAAGTGTGCTGCCAAGGACCGTGCTGGCTGTCAAGATCCCCAACCTAACAGCAGAAGCGATGTTTGGCAGCTCGACAGTCCGGGGATACGAGCCTAGACCTGGGGCTGCAGACTCTCCCGACAGGAACCTTGTTCCAATCGGGGTTACTCCAGTAGCTCTGAGGACTGTGCCGTGATGATGGAGCCAAGTCTATCAAGCCGTGATCTGGCTGCGCCCTCGAACGCTGGGGCAAAGTAGATCTACCTGAGACGGGGTCTGCGTCTGGAGTATAGGGGATGGAAGGTGCAGTTACTGTTCCCAGGAGGAAAAATATATTCTGGTATTCAAGATGGTAAGAACGGAAGAGACGGCGGTGATAAGAGAAGGTTGGAAAGAAGAAAGAGGAGAATTGACAGCTCGAGGGAAAGGAGCTCGAAATACCCGATTACTCGTGCTGCTCAGACGATCTCCTCTTCTCTCCGCCCGTCTACCAGCGCCCACGGTTGACCGTCCACAGAGCGCTGGAAAGCACCGCGTCGCACCCGGCTGACCACACAATTCACAATCCTCACAGCGTCGCGGGGCCGTGATGGGATCGGAGCGTTGCCGTCAAGGGCCCGTCATCTCGATGTTCTTTCCCCCAAGGACCCTCAGAGCCGTGGGTGGCCAGCAGGCAGACATGCTGTGTCCAGACCCCCAAGAGCTCGTGATACCGCTGCCTGATGGGGCATTGGACGCTCGTGCCATGATTGTCGCCCCAAGGATGCGGAGGAAACGGCGCAAAACGAACTTTGAGAGAAGTTACCAGAGATGGCTTCGATCATGAGAGGGGCAATATGCTCCGCACTGTACAGTACACACAACGATCAGGCGCTGATTTTGGTCTATGAACTGGCCATGGAAACCCTTTTGCGCGAGTTCACTCTCGGATCCCTTGAACGAACAATACATTGTTGCCCAGTCCCTCTGCGGGTCCTCAGGTTCTACCCGTTCTACTGCCATCATGTCCATCCAGTCGACTATGAGTAGCGTTCCATACAAATTTCGCCCGCCGCAAGACGATGGGAGTGCGAACGCCATCTGTCTGGGTAAGGCTGCGCTTAGGGACCGCCACGCTGCAAACTACGCGGTACGGAGTCGTTTCCACGCGGGACTAACGCTAGAGTATTCCTCGACATGGTCGACCAGAACACCTTGTCCATCGATGTGCCTGAGGGAGTGCCTTCCGTCTTACGCTGACGAGGGCGTCAGAGAAGACCACCTGAAACGGGACTAGTGCGCAGGGCAGCCTCGTGCCTCGAGGCCGATGCTGCTTAGCATGATAAGCGTCCGGCTCCCTGCAGGGCCGCCTCGGCGCACCTGACTCGGGTCCGTCAGCGCGAGGTTCAATTGTGTTGAGGTCATCACGTCCTTGCCGGTAGGCGGTGCGGCGGACGCATTTTGGGAGGGGCTCGATGGCTGGTCTGCCGTGGATGTAGGGAGTCGACATGCTCCATCCACCGCGCTGAGGGGCCAATTAGGGCGGTGCAGGCGGCGGTCGTCAGTGCTTGAAGATTGACTGGCGCCGGCGCCCCGCCCCTTATCACGGGCCACCACGCCGGCGCTGGTTGGCCCGTCGTCGGTGGGTCCGCCTGCTCGACCGGGGATCGCGGCTGCCGGACAAGGCGCAGTTCGTCCTTGCGTCTCGCTCCTTAATAATGTATCGTCTATCGATCGGTGATTCGGCGAAAGAGAACTTCCTGCTGCAGGCGCATAACCGGCAAGCGCAAGAGCGTCTGGTAGAAAGGTGCCATGTGCGCCGAGTGCGTACTCCGGACACAGTACGTACATCGGCCCAGTCCTGTCAACCGCTTCAGAAAACCCAATATCCCCCAAATGGAAGATTGCAAGGGAACTATGCAGCGAGTCCTCTTCCAACTGCGATGATCGCGATCAACGTCCCTTGCAGAGAAGCCACGTACGACCGAAGTCGCCGCATACAGTATCAATCTTGAAGGCATGCAAGTGCTGTCGCAACGGCGGGAAATCTGGTCTGTTGGGTATCTGGCGTGAGATGAGGCGACATACGGTCGAAGAAACCCCATCCTTAACGACTCCAGGATTTCGCCGCACTTCTGACAGATCGACTCAGCCACCCATCTCTGTGATAGGGGGCAGAGAGTGAGGGGTAAGAAGCTGGAGGACACCAGTCCCAACTGCGACTACTAGCAAGGCTCAGAAAGTGCTCTTAATAGAAGCATCTATAGAGCTTTATACAATGGTACGTTATCCATCGCGAGTCCTAAGTGATAAGAACCCCAGGCTGCGTCCGAGCCGCTGCCATCGCGTCGCTGCATGGTCGCGACGTCGAAAGCCTTCGATTGCCGGACTTGTTGGGGGAGCCTCCTAGTGGTTGCCGTCTTCCTGCACGCAGGAGAGGACCCTAATAATAATCCTTGTCCATGTATCCGACCAGATCTGCACTGGACTCGTCCCTCATAGGGCCATTGGGGATGCACGCAAGCCCATCGTACATCGAGCAGCGCGTACAGTACAGTCAATGGCCAGGCCCGACGGTAAGGCACCGAGGTGCAGGGGTGAGATGGCCGGGACTGTAGCCTTTCCCACTTCGAAGATGTCTGTCCTTCGATCGAGTCTGTTGTTTTCCGCTCAAGAGCGGTGCTCCAACTTGTTGAATGACTGAATGGGGTCCGCTTGCTCTATGCTATGGACTGCATAGACCTTTCCCCAGAGCAGCAGCATTCTCCTATGCAGACTTAAATATGGTGGGCATCCATCCATCTGTTTACAGTCCTCTCCTCCTTCCGCCAACCAGGGCCAAACAGAATGATTAATCAGGTTAATTTAGTCTCCGTACGGAGTACTGCGTTATGCCGCGAGCCCAGCGTATCGGTTGTGGTCTATTACTGCATATATGCTATCTGAACGCTAGCGCAGTTCTGCCCAGCATGGACGAGGTCATCATTATTATCCATTCAAGGACAGACCTGACCTGACCAGACCTTGTCTTGCTCAAGGGTCTCTGACTGGACCGTTAAGGAAGAATGCCCTTGTCCAGTCGCCCGGCGGCTAGGTACGAAAGCAGCCAGCCACATGCGAAGAAGAAATTAAATTAGGTATTTTTCCTGGCAGCCCCCTAATAATAATCGCGCGTTGCACCCTTTATCTGTGAGGTATGTACAGTAGATGCACATGTATATGTACAGTACATAAGAGAATTTTCTAAATACCATCCTTTGCCAATGATAATTCCCAGCAAGTTAGATGAATGTTTTAATCAATCAATGCCGGGCAGCAAAGCAGATATGGCGATACCAGCTCTGAATGAATCTTGTGGAGGTATTATTTTGTCTCCTTGTCAGGTTATTCTAGATATCCTGTACAGTCTAGGGAAGTAAGAAGAGACTTAGTTTGTATTCAACAAGGTTATATATATATATGGAAGATTCCTCTTTCCATCCGTCCATCCATCTCTCTATTTAGAGCTATATCTACTGAGAGCCATGGAGCGATGGTATGTAGGCATAGTACGTATGCACAATTGTCTGCTAATAATAATAGTAATAATAAGGATTATAGATAGATAGTAACCATGCGGGAGTTCTTGGCCTGACTTGACATGGAGAGGGAGAGAGACCTCGACTGTGTTTCATTCATATCATAGGTAGAAGATAGAAGTTGCTCTCTTCTAGTAGACCCTTTTATTTATTTTGACTTTTTTTTTCCTTTCTTTGCTTTATTTATTCGATTTCCTCAAACGAACACGTCCATACTCCCCATCGTCCTATTTTTCGTCTTTTCTTACTCATTGTGGGGAGAGAGAGGGGAGAGCGTCAGCGGAACCTTCACTGTTGCTAAGATCGTCACCCCCCCCCCCCCCCCCTCTTTCCCCCCAACTAGGAAAAAACCCTGCTTTAAGTAACTGTGTATCTAACCTAGTTAGGTGAGTATACTGTATAAGTACTTATACTTACTTGTCAATCTGTACGGTACGGTACATACAGAAGTAAGATCAGAGGATCAGAAGATAAGATAGATCTCTATAAGTTATCCTACATATTGAATATGCAAACTGCCCCAACCCTGCTAGCAGAAGGCCTGGATTCGAGTTTGAATCCTAAAGGACCAATAACACCAATACAGCCAACAGCAACAAAATGGTTATCGTAGCACCCTCCTCCACCGGTGGTAGGTCGAGAGGATAAATATTTTTTTGATCTTCTAACAATTTCCTATATTTGTCCAGCTCGCGCAATTCTTTGACGTGCAGTTGAGTGCTCAGTAGATAAGTGCAGACCAGCAGCAGACATCTAGTCTGGTGCAGACAAGGAACTTGAACAACCACAGTCTTAATAGGTCTACCACATTCTCATTTTATAAAATCTTCGGTTATCGGTGATACATCAACTAGATCTGCTGGGCCGTGCCTACCCACCTTCACGGTTGCGGATATCATCCAATTTTGGAGCTGCACAGAGATCCTTCAGCAAAGACCATCATGCACTGTACGTGCGAGCTAGTATAGCAACTAACAGAAGTGGGCTAACTCGCAGCAATCAGTTCCGAGCAATATGTGCGGCCAAGGACTGCTATTTCGATATCGTTTGCCGCACAAGTATAATAATATGGAACTGTATCTACACCAATAGCACGGCAATTCGAATCGAAGTCGGCAATGATAGAGTTGGATTGGCTTATTGTCGGACTGCGCGAACTTAGTAATCCGAAGATATCATGATGAAAAGCTCTGGTTCTTCGAATCTACCTAACTATCTGACTATTTATGGAATTAGGGGCTGAGACCTTCCGAATATTTCTTTATCTAATGATCCCGAGACATTTTCGTGAAATAACAAAGGAAAATAGGTGTTTCGGGTATAGACAGTATGATCCCTTTATTGCAGGGATTATGACCCTTTCCAGATCCGAATCGGCGTGTGCTGACTAGGCTCATAGGTCTCTTGGCATACCACTAGGTTATAGTGGTAATATTCGGCTGACACTTATGCTATCCACATTGAACTTGCGCAGGATACGAAAATCGCCCAACCTTGCACCAGATAGAATGTTGGTCTTACATGCAGAAAGGCGGTATTCGCAACCATGATACGAGTCTGTAGAAATTTCAGGTGCTTCGTTGCCCTCACTTGGCCAAGGTTCTGCGGATCTTGGAAAGCCTTATTAAAAAGACATTAATAGGGACCAAGTGGCAGAATGGTAGTAGGGTTAAATGTCGCCAGGGATGTTAATATTACATGTATGTACATTACGAGGGATGATGTTGATCAGCATCAAGGCTCGCCTATTTAAAACACATCCGAAGAAAGATCCTTACCAGACCTATATATCTCGACATGCAATAACTGGCTACATTCTCTAGTATGATGCAGAAGAGTGCACTTTACAATATTTCTTTCGTCCCAGATCTATCTTATCAAACCTAGATGTATAAGTACCTACCTACATAGTAATATAAAACCTCGTATTCAAGTTCCCATTACCTAGAAGTTCATGCAACAAGCACTCCAGCTGGATTCTCGTCGCAATGACCACTGGTCTTGCTCTGGCGAACCCGATGGCCTCTAATGTGCTCCATTCTACGAATCAATACCCTGGATAAGCGTCAATGCCCCCGTGGCGTGAGTCCATTCCCTGTGTATTCATGCTATGATTCAATCCCCTGCCACTATTAATAAACTGGGGAGGCGTTTGCACTTACCGCCCAGACAAGAACAACATGATCTGTGGCGGCAATTGTGTCAACTGCGAGACTTTTGGTTATGAGGACTGCTTGGCTTGCTGCCAGTTTGGGGTGACTGTTGATTGCGAGTGTCCTATTCTTCTACGTGCATAGCCATTTATATGTTTTCGTACAGAATTCGCTGATCGAGTTGCAGTCATCGCAGTCTTAAAAGAGAAGAAGCTTCTTCCTCTATCTGTCTGCCAATTATCATATACGATGAAGCTCACAATAGTAGTAATGTGAAAACAGGAAATCAACTCTAGCATGTATCAGCATCAATCAACTTTGTCAATATTTCCGATTCCTACTTCTTCGCTGGTCCGCTGCAGTTTCTAGTTTCTAGATATTCATCAGAAATCATACTGGGCTTGGAAAAGAGAAAACAATCGAGTACTGTACACCATGAATTAATTATCTATTTTCTAATCTGGCTGTAATTGCATAAAGTAGGATTCCTGACTTCGAAGATAAAAAAAAACCAGAATCGACTGTTCAGAAAGCCAAATCGTCCTAAAGCCAAGAGCCACCAGCTCGGACGGCGAAGACTTAATATCTGAAAAATATATTATGCGGCTGCAATTCGCTCAACAGATTTGTAGCAAAATGTACGTACAAACAAGCAAAAAATAATTCTATTTAATAGTGTTTCCACAAAAAAAGGTCCCGCCCGGGATCGAACCGGGATTAGCGGAACAGGGTTCCGAAGCTCCGACTGGTCTTGGACCAGCTCCAGTCAGAATCCGCTGTGATAGCCATTACACTACGGAACCTTTCAATCTGTGATTACTAGTAGTGCATAAAGTAACGTAATCTATAAGCGAGCTGGCCACCTACCCCAACGCGCGACGCGTTCGACCATTTTAAATCAAGATGTCTACACCACAAAGCGATCAAAATACCTCTAAAGAAGGCAGAATTCTTCTTGCTATTAGAGCCTTTCGAAATGGCCAATTCTCTAGTATTAGGGCTGCTGCTCGCGCATATGATGTCCCAAGATCAACTTTGACTACCCGTCTTCAAGGTCGAACTGCACGCGCTGATTCAACACCAAATAATCAAAAGCTCACCCCTACTGAAGAATCTACCCTTGTGGAATGGATATTATCTATGGATCAACGTGGTCTGCCATTGCAGGCTACTACTGTACGGCAAATGGCAAATCTATTACTAGCTGAGCAGTCAAAATCAACATCAACTACTTTATCCACTGTCGGCAAATGCTGGGTGCGAAACTTTATTAACTGCCACAAGGAGCTTCAATCAAAATATAACCAGAAATATGATTATCAACAGGCTCAATGTGAAGACCCAAAAGATCATTCATGGATGGTTTCAACGTGTGCGGGATGTTATTCAACAGTATGGTGTGGTTGATCAAGATATCTATAACTTCGATGAGACTGGCTTTCAAATGGGTGTGATATCAACTGCCAAGGTCATCACTGGATCAGATCAATCATCTAGCTGTGCTAGATTCATACAGCCTGGAAATCGCGAGTGGGTGACTGTCATTGAGTCAATCAATTCAACTGGATGGGCTCTACCTCCAATGATTATCTTTGCAGGAAAGATGCACCAATCTTCGTGGTATAGAGATATACCATCAGATTGGGTGATCGGTGTCAGTGAGAATGGCTGGACTAATGATCAACTTGGCTTGCTTTGAGTCAAAGAGGTATTCCATAAGCATACCCATGCCTGTGTAATTGGCAAATATCAATTGTTGATCCTTGATGGTCATGGAAGCCATATCACACCTGAATTTGATCAATTCTGCACCGAGAACATGATCATTCCATTATGCATGCCATCACATTCTTCCCATCTTCTTCAGCCACTTGATGTTGGCTGCTTTTCGCCTTTAAAGAAGGCATATGGGAAGAGGGTTGAATCTAGCATGTGGCAGGGCATCAATCATATTGATAAGCAAGACTTCCTGATTGCATATCAATCTGCGCGAACAGAAGCCCTATCCACATCCAATATCTGCAGTGGATTTGCAGCTACTGGCTTAGTCCCATATCAGCCAGATCAAGTGCTTTCACAACTTCATATTCAGATGAAGACACCTACACCACCTACTACATCTCACAGCAATCAATCAGCATCCTGGATCCCTGAGACACCTCATAATATCAAGGAATTGGAGCTTCAGACCCGGGCTCTTAAGCGCCTATTGAGACACCATTCTCAAAGCCCACCAAGTCCTGCAAATCAAGCTCTTAATCAACTAGTCAAGGGCTGTCAGATTGCAATGCATAATGCAGTCCTTCTGGCACAGGAAAACAAAGAGTTACAGGCTGCCAAT